>Ga0316604_10001566_pt1 | contig 19657 bp, 20 predicted proteins | sample OWC_soil_day20_C_FD_207650 | JGI IMG/M metagenome (GOLD analysis project Ga0316604, IMG submission 207650) | Wetland soil microbial communities from Old Woman Creek delta, Ohio, United States - OWC_soil_day20_CT | ecosystem: Environmental > Terrestrial > Soil > Wetlands | place: USA: Ohio...
TCGCGGTATCGGAATCTTCAGGAGTCTGCCGTCGCGGCGGTTACTTGGAGGCGGCGACGTTTGCTTCGTAGGCCTTGGCGTCGAGCAGGCCATCGATCGACGCGGTCGTCTTCATCTTGAAGATCCAGGCGTCATAGGGCGCGGAATTGAGCTGCTGCGGCTCTGAACCCAGCGAGTCGTTGAAGGCGACGATCTCGCCTTCCACCGGCGCGTAGACATCGGACGCAGCCTTCACCGACTCGACCACGCCAGCGGTCTCGCCGGCCTTCAGTTTGGCCCCGACCTTGAAATCGCCGACGAAGACCAGATCGCCGAGCATGTCCTGGGCGGCATCCGAGATGCCGACCCACAGCAGACCGTCATCGCCCTTCTTCACCCATTCGTGCGAGGCGGTGTACTTCAGGTTCGAGGGAAAGTTCATGTGTTCTCCTTTGCCTTCAATTCTCGGGTCGGGCGCCCGGCCGTCCGAAGCCCGGCCCGCAAATCAGTCGGAGCAGGTGCACGTGCGGCGCGCAGCGACGCGTACATCTGCGACGTCTAAATCAGTGGCTTGCCGTTCCGCACGAACGGCATCTTGACGACCTGCGCCGGCATGAGCTTGCCGCGGATGTCCACTTGCACGGTGTCGCCGACCTTCACTTCACGTGGCACGCGCGCCATCGCGACCGAGAATCCCAGCGTCGGCGAAAACGTGCCGCTGGTGACTTCGCCATCGCCCGAGGCGGTCACGACCTTCTGATGCGAGCGCAGCACACCCTTGTCGAGCAACTTGAGGCCGACCACGGCGCGGCGAGCACCGTCGCGCTCCAGAGCCGCGCGGCCGACAAAATCGCGCGGTGACTTCAGGTCCACGGTCCACGCCAGGCCGGCATCGAGTGGCGACACTGCCTCGTCCATGTCGTTGCCGTACAGGTTCATGCCGGCCTCGAGGCGCAGCGTGTCGCGCGCGCCCAGACCGGCTTCGGCAACGCCCGCCGCCTTCAGGTCTTTCCACAACGCCGGCGCCTGCACGGCAGGCAGCATGACCTCGAAGCCGTCTTCACCGGTGTAGCCAGTTCGCGCAACGAAAAGCTCGCTCACCTCCGCGGCGAAGAATGGCCCAAGGCGTTCAGTCGCGGCTTTCGTCGCGGGCCGCACCTGCCAGAACTTCGCACGCGCGTTCGGCCCCTGCACCGCGACCATCGCCAGGTCGCGCCGAGCGTTGATGGTCACCTTGAAGCCGCCGTCGAGCCGCACCTTCTCCATCCAGGCGAGGTCCTTGTCGGCCGTCGATGCATTGACGACGACGCGGAACCAGTCGTCGCGCAGGAAATAGATGATCAGGTCGTCGATGACGCCGCCGGCGTGGTTCAGCATGCACGCATACAGCGCCTTGCCCGATTGCTCCAGCTTGTCGACATTGTTGGCGACAAGTCGCCTGAGGAACGCGCGTGCATCGGCACCCGTCACATCCACCGGGCACATGTGCGAGACATCGAACATGCCGGCGTCGCGACGCACCGCATGGTGCTCCTCGATCTGCGATCCGTAGGCGACAGGCATGTCCCAGCCGCCGAAGTCGACGATCTTCGCGCCCGAGGCGACGTGCGTGTCATAAAGGGGGGTTCGCTTGCCCATGGGACTCCGGAAAAAGTTAAGGGGCGCAGTCCGACCGTGGTCGATCCGCACCCCTCTGTCCTTTTGCCTGAGAGTTCGGGAGCCGCAGCGCGGCCCCTGCCCCTTCGGCGCCGCGCACCTAGCAGCCGCGGTCTCTCCAGAGTCGCCGGTAACGAAGCGGTTCTTGAACCTGAGCGATTCCGGGTGAGATTGCGCCTTCGGCGGCACCCGGCACCGGATGCACTCTCCCGCTTCGGCCTACTTCAGCGAACTGCGAGTGTAACCCGAGGCTGGTCCGGGTGCAGACACAACGCAGGTTGGCAGATCGCAACCAGTGGGCCCAGTCACGAGCCGAGGCTCCGCGAGAACGAGATCGGCTTCTTGACCCCCTTCGCGTCGCTACTTGCCTTAACGCTCAGTGGCCACTACTTCGGAAACATGAACTGCACCTGCGCACGGAGCTGCCAGCTGGCGCCGTTGTCCGGGTGCACGACGTTGTAGTAGGCCGATAGCTGGGTGTTCACCGGTAGTCTGCCGAGGTGGAAGATCTTGCCAACGCCGCCACCGAGCGGCACCGTCCATTGCTGGCCGCTGTCGGCGTTCCAGTCGACGGTCGCGATCGGCGCACTCGTCAGGTACAAGCCGCCCTTGAAGTTGTAGTTGACGAACGGCTGGATCAGACCGTTGTTGTACGAGCCCCCCTGCTTGCTGCTCGACAGCGACCAGACATTGTTGAGCAGCACGCCATAGACCCAGGGACTGCCGTGATCTAGATGCAGCACAACGAATGAGGGGCCGAGGCCCCAGTTCTTGTTGCCGAGTTCGTCGCTGGTGTTGGTCGGGATCTGCACGATCGGGCCGACACCCCAGATCCAGTGACCGGGCTTGGCCGGAGACAGGAACGCGGTGAAGGCCGTATCGCCGATGCCGTTCTTGCGTTCCGAGTCCTGCGAGAGCTTGGGCTGCGAGATCACCGGCACAATGGTGCGCGTGATGATGTTCCACTCCGGATTGATCTCGATCGGAATCACCGGCTGGATGTTCAGGATGTTCTGGTTGCCGTTGAGCGGCCCGACGTTGTAGTTGGTGTTGTTCTGGAACGGCACACTGATGAGATTGCCCACAGGGTTCTGCGCCAGCTTGGCGAGTTCCTCGGCACTCAGCTCTGCTCGTACCGGCGCCGAAACGAGCAGCATCGTCACCTGGGCCGCAGCCGCCAAGGCGCGCACCCCATCCACCTTCACCATATCAGTGCTTCTCCTGATCCATCAGAACGCGATCATCAACGAGCGCGTGTTTCCAAAGTGGCATCAATTCAGTCATTTCTACTGAGGTATGACGCGAGCGTTCTCGCCGCTGCCTTCGATGTACACCCGCTGACCCACCCGCAACGACGGCCCCACCGGCTGCGTGATCTGCACCAGCACGCCGCTGCTGACGCGCACGATGATCTGCTGGCCCGCAATCGGCTGGTCTTTCTTCCTCTGTACTTCATTGCCGATCACCGCGCCGCCGATGGCGCCCGCCACCATGGCGACATCCCGACCGGTGCCGCCTCCGATCAGACTTCCAATCCCGAGCCCGGCCAGACCGCCCACAACGGCGCCGAGTCCCTGATGATGATTGGTGGGAATCTGCGTAGCGGAAATCTGCTCGATAACGCCGCGCTGAATCTCGCCAGCGCCGGGTGTCGGCCCTGGTGTTGCACACGCTGACACCAACAAGGTCACCGCGAACGCCAAGAACAATGATGCAAGTCGTTGCATTACTCCTCCGGAAAGTAGTGGTTCTTCGCAGTGCCGGCCGTGCGGCCGACGCCCGTTTTCCCTATGATTGCGGCCCTTTGTTACCCGTTGATGCCCGGACCAGGAGCGCCACAATGATGGCGTGCAGCACGACCGCTGGCCACAGCAGCATGCCGCTTGAGCCGCCCGACACACCGACGTAGGCGAGATACAGCGTGACTGCCGCGCTGTAGATCAACATGCCAATTCGCGGTGGCCCCGGCCAGCACGCGACCCCCAATCCGATCAGGGCGATGCCGGCCACACGCGCCACGGTCACGGCGATCCCCGACAGTTCCGCACCGAGCAGCACCTGCCCGACCAGCGACGGCACCAGCAGCAACGCCGCCCCGGTCGCAGCTTCGCCGATCGCTGCCAGGACCAGCGCCTCTCTCATTGCGACCACATCCTGTCCTTTCGCGCTCTAAGTCGGGCTCTCAGCACCTTGAGGCCTCTTATGGCACGTTGCCGCCTTCGGTTCCCGCTCGATCCTGAAGGTCACCTTGGTGATCGTGCCGGTGAACCTGAACAGGCTGACTTGGCGAGAAGGTTGTCGGCGCTCAATTCATTGCAAGGGCGCGTCAGCGCCATCGTCGACCACGGTCCATGGCACCGCATCCTTGTCTATCGCAGCAGCACCGTATCAAGCTCGGGCGGCCGATTCAACGGGACCTTGGTCCAGGTCCGCTCCAATTCTGGCGGGTCAGTGGACAGGGTTGCGCTGAAGAGGTCTTTCAGGTCACGCGAGGCGCTCGGACTGCCTCGGCGACTTGCAGTGGCCGGTCAATTGCGATGATAGGGCGCGTTCCGCCGCGGGAGGGCGGACGGCAGTGCAGCGTCCCGGCTCAAACGAGCATGGACGCTGCACTAGACGCCGCGGATGGACCAGCCGAGCATGAGCAGGCCGCTCGCGGCAATCCAGCTTCCTCCGACACGCACGGCGATTCGTGCCCACTGCGCGCGCAGTCGAACGACGAGCGCGGCGACGAGGACAACCAGTACGAACACTGCAGCAGCCAGTCCGAGCGCTGCCGCGACCGACGCTACGGAAAGCCCCATTCCCGTTCCATTGAGGTACCCGTGAGCAAGGCCGAGCAACGCACCGAGCGCAGTCATCGAGCGCAGCGAGAGCTTCGCATCGGCCACGACCAGGCCCCCCAGCAACAGGAACCAGAACGATGCCCCGAGCGCGCCGCCGCTGGCGGTTGCCGCGGAAAATCCGAACAGACTGCCCAGCAACCACGCCGCCGGCAGCGTGAACATCGCCCGTCGGCCGTAGGGAGCGCCGCGCAGCCCTGCCAATAGCGCCAACGCCAGCGCAGGCACCAGGTCCTCGGGGCTGGTAAGAAAGTGCATCAGGCCGTCGTACACCGGCCCCATGCCGGTTGCATCGAGGTGCGCTTCGGCGGGTCCGCACCCCAGTGCAACGGCGAGCAGGGTGACGGTGAACGCGCGCATTTGCAGCGGCCCCGCACGCTTCATGCAATTGCCTTCCAGAGGAAGAAGACGCCTCCTGCTGCGACCACCGTGCCCGCGCCGCGCAAAAGTCGTCGTCCCCAAGATCGACGGTGGACGGTGCCGATGCCGATGCCCACCGCATGCAGGCATCCGGTCGCGATGACGAAACCCATGCTGTAGAGCAGAGCGCTCTGGCCCGGCGGGAGTTCAGTACCGTGTGCATGGCCGTGGAAGATCGCGAAGCATCCGACCACGAGCGCCGCGATAACCAGCGCAGGCCGCACCTCGAAGGCAACTGCGGCTCCGAGCACAATGGCCGACGCGGCTATCCCGTATTCCACTCCCGGAATCGGCACGCCGAGGAGTCCAAATATGCCGCCCATCGCCATGACCAGCGGAAACGCCACCGGCAGCACCAAGATCGCTGGCGCGCCAAGCTGAGCACCCCACAAGCCGACGGCAACCATCGCGAGCACGTGGTCTGCACCGAACAAGGGGTGCAGCAGGCCTTTGAGAAATCCGTCCGCTTCCCCCTGCAAGGCATGGCCCAGGGCCGACTCCGTCCAGACAGCCGCCAGCAACGCGACAGTAAGAATCAAACGATGCATGGGTGACTTCTTCATCGCAGCGCTGCAATCAACAACGCTGTGCGCTGGATTGTCCAGAACGCACCCAGAGTCCCGACCGTATACCCCGGCAGCACCTGCACCCAGCGCGGCCAGCGAACTTCCAGCACGCGGAAGGCGCCGATCATCGCCAGAATCAATGCCACGAAACCGAGCTGCCCCAGTTCGACACCGACATTGAAGGAAAGGAGCGCCAACGGCAGGTCCTGCCGCGGCAGGCCGGCACTGGTCAAGGCCGTGGCAAAGCCGAATCCGTGCAGCAGCCCGAACGCGAAAGCCACCACCCACGGGTGACGGATCGTGAAGCTCGTCTCGCCGCGCCAGGCGCGCACGATCTCCGGGCCGAGAAAGAGAATGCTCAAGGCAATCGCCGCGTTCAGCGGCAGCGCCGGGACATTGGCGACGCCGAACGTGGCGATGGCGAGCGTGATGCTGTGGGCGACGGTGAAGGCGGTGATCGTCTTGACCAGCATCCAGCGGTTGCCCACGATCAGCAGCAGGCCGAGCACGAACAGCAGGTGATCGGCACCGAACAGGATGTGCCGGACGCCCTCGACGACATAGGTGCCCATCACCTCCCACCATGCCTGTGTGGCCGCAATCTCGACCCACGGCCTGGAAGGGCGCACGATGGTCTGCACCGTCCGGCCATCCAGCAGCTCGACCCGCACTAGTGCATCGGTGATCGTGAATTGCAGGCCGCGTATCTCGACCCGCTTGCCGGCGAGCCCGTTCGGCCCCGCATCGATCCACCGGCGCTCGACGAGGGAGTCGGTGAGCTCCTGGACGACCGGCGGTTTCACGTTCGTCACGTTTTCGGGCAGGGTCAGCACCAAGGGCAGGCGCACACCCGCCAGCACCGGCGTGCGCCAGAGCACTGTGTATTGGCCGGGCGCCGTTTCCTTGATCTCGAGATAGGCTGGCCGCGACTCGTGAGCACGCGCCGCCGGCAGTCCGGCAAGCAGGACGAGCAGCACCGTCGCTAGGTAGCCGGCAATGCGGCGACCGCCCGTCATTTCGACGCCGGGCCCGATGGCGCGGGCGCTTTCGTTATCTGCGAAGACGAGCGGGCCGTCGAGTTGTTGGGCGGCGCCGGCAGCAGCACTGTGTACTTGGCGCGCAGTTCCTTGTAGGCCTTCGCCCAGGCCAGTGCCTTCTGTTCGCCGAGCCACGCGGTCCTTACGTCGGCCTCGATTTCCTCGAAGGCGGGTACACGGCCGGGAATCACGGTGTCAACGAACACCAGGTGCCAGCCGAAGCCGGACTCGACCGGCCCCTGCCAGGATCCCGGTGCGAGCTTGGCGACGGCCAACGCAAACTGCGGCCCCATTTCCTTGCCGAGAAACTCCGGCGTGCGGTCGCGGTAGTACTCCTGGAACATGAACGGGTCGGCGAGCGCGTTCGCGCCTTTCGCGTCGACCGGCTGACCGGCGAGCTTCGCCAGCGCCTGCTGGGCATCGTCTCGCGCACGAACGCCGCGCCGGTCGGGCGAGAAGTACAGATGCCGGAAGCTAAGCCGGGGCGGCTGCGCGAACTTGGCGCTGTTCTTCTCGAACCAGATCCTGAGCTCGGCCGTCGTCGGCTCGCGCGCGGCAGCCACGTCCTCGGCCAGGAATTGCATCTTCTGCGCCATGCGGCGCTTGACGATCTCGTCGTCCTTGTCGAGGCCCATCGCGAGCGCCTCGCGGTAAAGAATCTCCTGCTGGACCTTGTTCTCGACCAGGCGCTGGAGCTCCTGCGGCGTCGGCAGGCGGCGCCATTGCGACTGGTGCAGCAGGGTGAGCTGGGAGATTTCGTCGAGCGACATCCGGATCTCTTTCGATGCGGCAATCTCGGTCCTAGCGTCAGGAGCCAGGGCGTAGACGGCGAACAGCAAGCCGCCGATCGACAGGAAGTGAATCAGTGGTTCGCGCAGTAGACGCTTCATTGAATCGGCAAGTGACGCTGCGGTGCTACCAGAACCGAGACCGGACTGTGCGTTGGTCTCGGCAGAAGACCGAGATTAGTTGCGCGTCCCCGGCAACGCCGGGGTCTGCAGCGCGAACTCGCGCGCCTCGGCGGAAGGACTTTGCCGCAGGTACGCGAGCGTCGCCAGCCGGGACGGTAACTGCTGCCGTACGTCGGATTTCAACAGTGCAACGTACTCCGGTACCGCCTCCCAGTACTGCCAGGCCGCCAGGTCCGGGGCCACGTATCCGGAGATCTCCGGGTGCACCTTGATGAACTGCCGGTACGACTGGACCACTCGCTCGCGCGGGACCACGCCGCGCGCGTTGCCGTGCACGGAAAGCGCCAGCAGCGCCGCCGAGATCTCCTGCGCCGAGCGCGCGCGGTCGGCCAGATATCTATCGTCGATCCACGTCATGCGTGCCGCGCCGCGAAGTTCGAGGTCCGCGGCCAACATCGAAGCCAGGTTCGTCGTATCGCCCGATTTCCACGCTGCTTCGAGGCGCTGATCGAGGGCGGCGGCGTCGCCTGCATTGCCAGCAACCCCGAGAAGCAGGAGGTAGAGCCGATGTCGCGCGGCGAGTTTCGAGTCCGCCAGCCACACGCGAACGGCGCGCGCGTCGAGCTGCGGCTTCGCCGTTCGTATCGCGGCATACGGCGCGGCCGCGAGTTGGCCGTAGGAGAGCTCGGCCACCAGCGGATCGGCATTCTCAAGATAGGGCAGCACGAGCGCGATGCGGGCCCGCCAGTCCTCCGCGCTCATGTCCTCCAGGTGCTTTCCCGTGGCAAGCTTGCGCAGCCAACCCGAATGCTCGGCGCCGATCGCTCCGAGGACGACCCACGTCGGGAACGGATCCGCTCGCACGAGCAGCAGTGGCTTGCCCTTGGGCGCCGTGGCGTCCGCCGTGGAAGCGCGGCGGGGATATCCGCCTTCGATCGTCGTGCCCGAAGGCCGGTCGCCATGGATGACTTCGGTGACACGGAACCGGGTTGCGTCCGCGGTCGGGACGGCCAGCACCGCCTGCTGCGCCTCAGCCAATTCCTCTGCCTTGGTCGGCTGGCCCGCACCCAGACAGATGGGGCAGGCCGCGGCCGCGGTGCTCACGCTCACCAACGCCACGGCGAACCAAGCCCGGGTCAAGCGCCGCCGCCGGCCTGCCGGAGAGCCTGCGGCTCGCGGTCCAGCCTGCACGGCTACTTCTTCGTGTTGGCGAACCACGCTTCTACGGCCACTTTCGCCTTCTGCAGCCCCTGGCTGGCCGCCTCCTCGAGGATCCTTCGCCGCATCTGTACACGCAATTCCTGGAACCTCTGCTGCTGATCCGCGTTGAGCAGCGGCGAGATCTGCTCGTCGAAGGACACGCCGAGCTTGCGCAGGGCCTCCACCTTCTGCACGCCGCTCAGCTTGGTGTCCGTCTTCAACGCACCGAGTTGTTTGAGCTCGGCCTGCAGGATCGGAACGATCTGCTTCTTCTGCTCTTCGGTCAGCTTGAGCTCGAGCGAAAACTGGTTGGACAGCGCCGTCAGCGGATTGGCGGCGATCTGCGGTGCCGGCACGATCTCGTAGTTGACATGGCCGAACTCGTTGCTGCGCGCGGCATAGTAGGTGTCACCGAGCTTGTAGAACGTGAACGCATACGGGTCCTGCGCCACGGGGATGACGAGCCTGCCGCCCTCGATGCGGTAGGCGGTGGTCGTTCCCTCGTAGCTGCCGCGCTCGACGTTGCCGAACGCGCTCGGGAAGACGGCGCCCGTTCCGACGCGCAGCACGGTCGTCTGCCCTTCGGCCGTGAACGGCTGGAAGAACTGCTCGCCGGTCACGTTGTTGCGCAGCCAGATGGCCTTGCCGATGAGCAGCGCCTTCAACTGGGTGTCGTTCAGCGCATTGACGCCTTTCGCCTTGAGATCGGTGAGAGTCGTGCCCGCCGCGGCCAGCTTGCGCGATTCGGCTGACGGCGTGTACCAGATCGGCGTGGTCCATGCGCGTTCCTGCCCGGTGAGCGGCACCACGTCGGGTGGGGGCAGCCCGGCCTTAACCGCCTGGATCAGCGTCCAGCGCGGGGTCGGGATTTCCAGCACACGCACGTAATAGAACGCGTGCAGGCTCGCATCGAACTCCGGGTCGGACCACACGGCCTTCAGCTCGGCCGCGCCGACGTCGTTGGTGTAGGTGGCCTTGTCCAGATCCACCGTGCTGCGGATGGCCGGCACCCGGCCGGACCACCTGTCGGGTTTGCGGTCGCCGGACCACACCACGTCGAAGACTTTCTCGAAGCTCTGGCCGTTCTGTGTCCAGCCCTTGACCACCTGGATGCGGTCGAGGTTGCCCGAGGTCGGGTCCTTCGCCGCCCAGACGATGAAGCGCGGCGCCGTGCCCTTGCCGCCCGCGGGCATCGGGGCCAAGTCAGCGCCCATCGGCACGCCGCCCGCATAGGACTGCTTGACCCAGTCGCGGGCGTTGACGATGTCCTTGTCGTAGCCCCAGCCGCCGAACAGGCGCACCTTGATGCGCGGGCCGGTGACGCCGAAGGTCTCCTTGCGGTACATCGCATCCCAGATCGAGGCGCGGGTGTTCTCTTCGGCCCACACGCCGGTCAGCCCGCCGGGGTTGGTCAGCCGCACGTCCATCGTGCCGCCGATCAGCACGCCGGCAAAGCGTCTCTCGAGCGTGCCGTCGGCATCGGAATGCAGGCCGAAGAAGTTGTCCTGACGGTACGGGCTGGCGGTGTTGTGCGAGTCGGAGCCGCCGGCCATGCCGAACTTGTACGGGTTGTAGCCGCGCGTGTCCTGCATGGCGATGCCGTCCTTGAACGCCTGGCGCACGTAGCTGCCCGTGATGCGGTCGATGCGGCCGACATCGGCCGGCAGGCCGAGAAGAGCCTGGAACAACTCGTAGTTGGCGAACTCGTCGTTGGGCGACAGCAGCGGGTGCGTTTCCGATTGCCCCTTGCCTTGCTTGATCTCGGTGAGGCGCTCGTTGCGGTCGCGTGCGGCTGCCCAGGCGGCGTCGATCGGCCGCCCGGTGGTGTTGTCGACATCGACTGGGAACATCCAGCCGTCACTGACGTTGGCGTTGTGCGAGATGGCGAGCAGTTCGTTGCCCGCCTTACGCTGGGCGTCCATCCAGTTCCAGAGCTCCGTCGGGCGAGTGGACTCAAGCGAACTGAAGGGATAGTCCGGCACCTTGGCGCAGTCGCGGAAGAAGACGTTGCGGTGCATGTTGCGGTTGTCCGGCATCGAGGTCCACTCGTAGGAGCAGAATGCGGTGAACTGGCCGGGCTTGTTCTGCTCGTCGGCGATCTGCACGTTCTCCTTCCACACCGTGGCCGTGATCTTCGGGTCCATCAGCGCCTTCACCGGCGCGCCCGAATTGAGCTTGAGCAGGTACGAGAAGACCCGGTTCTGCTCGTCCTGGCTGGTCGGGTCCTTCATGATCATCGGCTGCGCGGCGGGCAGCTTGCTCACATAGGAACCGGGCGTGTTGGCCTGCTTGGTGACGCCGACGTACTCCGAGTGGTCGGTCACCCCCATGAAGTCGAGCGGGGTATCGATCTTGATGTCGAAGCCCATCGGGTGCTTGATGGTCTCGCCCTGTGCGTACTTGTAGGCATCGGCCGGGCCGGTGAGGCGGTTGCCCATCACCCACGCGTCGACCGACCAGCTGGTGTGCAGGTGCGTCTCGCCGAAGTACGCGTTGCGATCGGGATTCGGCTGTGCCGCAGACGTCGGTGCCGCCGCCTGCTCGGTGGGTGCCGCAGCCGTCTTCTTGGCCGCCTCATCCGCTACGGACTTTGCCGGGACGGGCGGTTCGGGCTCCTTCTTCTGGCAGGCACCGAGCGTTGCAAGTGCAAGGAGCGCGAAGACGGCTGCGTAGCGGCGTGAACTCATGACTGCGACTCCCGCGTGGCGTTTACTTGAAAGCACTGGCAGCAAGGCACGATGTGATCCTAACGGAGGCACAAGGCCTCACGATGCGCTTCGGAATCTTGCCGCTCCCTCTCGATGTGAACCTGTCGGTCACGATACTCAGTGGCACAGCCCAACCCATGGATTGCGGCTACACAAGGCGTTACGTCACTGCACGATCTGCTGCAGCAGCTTCTGCGACTCCGTCTGGTATTGCGCCTCGGTGATCAGGCCCTGGCTCTGCAGCGACTTCAGTTCCTTCAGCTTCTGCACTGCCGCCGCCTGGCTGCTGCTCACTGCAGGTGCCGGCGGTGCCTGTACGGTTTCGGTCACGTTCACAACTGGGGCCGGTGTCGAGTAATACACCGGCGCGGGGGCCGGGGGGTGGTAATAAGCCGCCGCAGTCGCCGTCGACGCGGCCGCTGCACTGCCCCACACCACCGTACGGTAGGCAGTGCGCCGCGCAACACCGGCGAACGAGAGCGGCGTGAACGGCAACCCGATGATGTCGATGAAGAGCGATGCCGGGCCGATACCCGCCTTCGGTAGCGTTCCAGCAACCACGGTGATGTCGTAGGTCAGGTCGTTTCCACTCACGCGCGGATTGCGCAGCGTCACCACGACGTCGGCAAGCTCGTCCTTACCCTTCTCGAACACCGACAGCGTGGCGTTTGGCGGGTCCTTCAGGAAACTGTCCGGGCCGCCCTTCCAGAACTGGAGGTATTCCTCAGTGCGGTAGTGGCCGGCAATGCGAACCGGGCGGTCCGAAAAGAAGAGCGTGGTCGGGCTCACGCCTTTCAGCGTCAGCGTCCGGCCCCCGGCACCCACCTCCACGCCGGCGGCATTCTGCACGAACAGCAGTTGCGCCATCACCGGCGCGGCGGCAGGCACTTCCGCCGCCATCGCCAGCGGCGTGATCAGTGCCGACGTTGTCGCCAGCCATATGGCGCCAACGAGCGCTCGAAGGAGCGTTTGCATCTTGGGTTCTCCTCGGGTGTTGGAGGCCGCGCAGTGATGGCGACAAATGTTCATAAAGATCCGGATTCAGGTCTGGATGTGCCGGCGCTTTCCTACCGCACCATTTCGTTGAGGACCTGCTGCGATGCTTTCTGATACTGGGCCTCGGTGATGAGACCTTCCTTCTGCAGCGCCTTGAGTTGCTCAAGTTTCTGCGTGCTCGGCGACGCGGGCGGCGGAGCGGCCGGCTTCTCAGTGATCTGCACGTTCACCGTCGGCGGCGGTGCTGGCTTCGCGGCGGCGGCCTTGGCGGCGGCCTCCTGGCTCGCGGCGGCGCTGGTGGCCACTGCGGCAGTCGTCACCGCCGCGGCGGTCCCGATGACCGCGACGCGCCGGATGTTCCGGCGCCAGAACCCGAGGATGTCGATGAACAGCACGGCGTCGCCTGCGGACTGCGGCACCGTGCCCTCGATGATCGTGATGTCGTAGATCAGGTCCTTGCCCTGCATGCGCGGGTTCTTGAGATTGATGACCGCGTTTTGGAGGTCGGCCTTTCCGACTTCCAGCATCGAAAGCGTGGCATTCGGCGGGTTCTTGGCGAAGCTGTCCGGGCCTTCGCTCCACAGCGACAGGAACTCGTCGCGCGTGTGGTAGTGGCCGGCCATGCGCACAGGCCGGTCAGTGAAAAAGAGCGTCGAGCGGCCGATGTTCTTCATCCGCAGCGTGCCCTTGGCCTTGTCGTACTCGATGCCGGTCGAGTTCTGTACAAACAGCAGTTCCACCTTCTGCTGCGATATCGCCACCGGCGCCGGCTTGGCTGGCGCCTGTGCGAAAACCACTTGCGGCAGGGCGATGATCGTGGCGAGAGCGATGACAAGCGCGCGCTGCGGATAGAAGCGTAAGCGGAACATTTGGATCTCCTCTTCGATGGCAATCGTGCTCGATCGCCGTTTCACGTAGCGTCTGCTGCCATCCGATGCATCACGGCTCGTCGATGCCGTCGGCCGTCAGCGCCAGCCGACGCCGCGGCGCCCTACTCCGACGCCATGGAAGCCCGGGCCGACGCCGCCCCCGACGCCGTACCAGTCGATGAACAGGCTCGTCGCGCCACCGTTCGCCGGCATCGTTCCTTCGACGATCTTGTATGTGTACAGGAGGTCCGCACCGTCCACGACCGGCTTCATGAGCGTGACCACCACGAGCGTCGGGTCCGCTCGCCCCGGCTCGTACACCGAGAGGGTCGCGTTCGGAGGATCGGCGCCGAAATTGTCCCGTCCTTTCTTCCACGTCTCCAGGTAATCGGCCATCTTGAGATTTCCGGCGATCCGATTTGGCCGATCGGAAAAGTACAGGGTCTGCGGATTGACCTTTACCAGCCGCAAGGTGCCCTTGGCGGGGTCGACCCGGAGATCCTCTGCACTTTGCACGTACATCAATTGCACCTGCGACCCGCCGGAATCCGCGCCGGGCGCCTGCGAGCTTGCGCAGCCGGCGAGAACGGCGGCGGCCGCCACGAGCAGTGCGTGGATGGCGATTCTCACTTCTGGCCTCCTTCCAATGAACGTACGGTCCTGACTGCACCTCTTTGACCGTCGGCAAATTGGCAATGATTCGTCGTCATGGTCGCACCGGCTACGTTAGCACCGGGACGACGACCGCGACCTGTGCATAGGTCAACATGGCTCGCCTCGCTGTGTTGAATGCGACTCACCACTCATGGCGGCGCCGATCGCCGCCAGCAGTGCTTCGTCATTGACGGGCTTGCAGAGATAGGCCCTGGCGCCGAGTTGAATGGCCCGCTCATGCGACTCCGGAGAGTCGTGCCCGGTGATGACAACGACCGGCACAGACGCATGACCAACGGCGAGCGCGCCCTGAACGTCGAACCCGCTCATTTCCGGCATATGCAGATCGAGTACGAGACAGTCCGGTTCGTGGTCCTCGATTGCGTGCAAAAACTCGGCGCCGGACGCAAACGTCTCGACCGCGAAGCCGGCCGATGAAACGAGCCGCTGCAAGGCAAGCCGCACGTCTGCATCGTCGTCCACTACGGCCAGCAGCCGCGCGTCGTGTCCCATCGTGGACGGAACGTATCAAGCGCAGGCGACCACTCCTACTGGACCTTGGTCCAGGTTTGCGCAACGCCACCGACTGCGGCGTGAGTTCAGGCCCTGGGCCCCGAGCCAACGCCCGCGCGCTCAGCCAGCTTGACAAGGTCGGCAACCACACGCACGCCCATCTTGCGCATCAGGTTGCCGCGATGGAACTTGATCGTCTTCTCGCTGGTGCCTAGAGCGCCGGCGATTTGCTTGTTCAGCCTGCCGGCAACAATCTGCTCGAGAACCTGCCGTTCCCGGTCCGTGAGCGATGAGAGACTCTTCGCGACGCGCTCTCGCTCCGAGCGCGAGATACGCTGCGCCTGGCCGCGCGCCAACGCATCGCGAATAGCGGCAATCAGGTCGGTGTCATCGACCGGCTTGGTGAGGAAGTCCGCTGCGCCATGCTTCATCGCCTGCACACTCGAGGCGATACTGCCGCGGCCAGTCAGAAAGATGATGGGCAGGGCGCTCGCCTCCTGTTCCAGCGTCCGCTGCAGCTCGAGACCGCTCAATCCGGGAAGCTCGAGATCAAGCACGAGGCAGGCCGGAGCGTTGCGGTCATAGTCTTCAAGAAACTGTTGCGGTGAGAGGAAGGTGACGACCCTCAACCCGATGGACTGGAGCAGCCGATCAATCGCCTTCAGGATGTCCGGATCATCGTCAACCAGGTAAACGGTTGGAGGCTGGTCTTGCATCGACGTCAGGTCCGCTGCGCAGGCAGTTCGCAGTGCAGTGTTGCGCCGCCGTCGGAATTATTGGTCGCCCAGAGCCGGCCGCCATGAGCCTCGACAATCGATCGGCAGATGGTGAGTCCCAGTCCCATGCCGTGCGATTTGGTGGTCACGAACGGCTGAAAAATGCGCTCGAGGTCCGCCGATGGTATTCCTGTGCCGCGGTCGGCGACCGAAAACTCCACGTTGCCGTCCGCCGTCGTTCGCGTTCGCACTAAAAGCCCGCCATCCATATCCCGGCCGTCCATGGCGTCGCATCCGTTCATCATGAAGTTAAGCAACACCTGTTGCAGTTGATTCCGATCGCCGCTCACGGCTGGCAGCCCTTCGCCGAGATCAGCGCGGACCACTACATGCCGGTTGAGCAAGTCACTGCGCATCAGATGCAGTGTTTCCTCGACCACGTCGTTGATGTCGAACGGATTGCGCTGCGCCGACTCCTTCCTCAGAAGGGATCGAATTCGCTGAATCACCGCTCCCGCACGGTGATCGCTCTTCACGATGTCGGAAAGAATCTCTGTGAGCTTGTCGAGGCGCGGCGGGCTCTGCGCAAGAAACCGCTGTGCTGCCTGCGCATTGCTCAAAATGGCCGTCAGCGGCTGGTTGAGTTCGTGGGCGAGCGATCCGGACAGCTCGCCCAGCATCGCCACCCGCGACAGGTGGGCGAGCTCGTCGCGCTGGCGGGCGGTTGCGCGCTCGAGGTCCCTGCGTTCAGTGATGTCGACGACCGACACCAGTACGAAGCCTCCCTCTTGAGTCGGCATCGGGCTGAGCGCAACTTCTACCGGGACTTCGCTGCCGTCTTTGCGGCACGCGAACAGCTCGCGTTCCGTTCCCATCGCTCGAGTCTGAGGTTCGCGTGAGTAGGTGTCTCGCAGGCGAACGTGAGGGACACGAAAGCGTTCCGGAATCAGCCTTTCGACCGGCTGCGAAACGAGTTCAGCCCGCGGGTAGCCGAATACGTATTCCGCCTGCGCATTTGCGAGCGCGATGGTGCCTCTGTCGTCGACCAGAAGAATCGCGCTGGGAGCTGCCTCGACGACCGCACGAAAGCGCTGCTCGCTGGCGCGGAGCTGCGTCGCAAGTTGCCCTGCCGCGATCATGTCCCAGCCGAGCTCATATGCCATCGCCAGGACGACGATGAAGACACCCGGCAGCATAATCGTGGGAGCATGAACGATCCCCAGTGTCGTCAAGGCGGCGAAACCAGCGGCCGCGGTGATGCAGACGACGAGACTGCCGCCGACAACGGCTGCGCGGCGTCGCGCAACGGGGCCGCCACGTCGCCACAGTGTCACGGCGGCATCAAGAACGAACACGACGAGGAGCACATTGCCAATCTGGGGCACGATCGCCCACGGATTGACGACACCGACCGGGCCGGAGACGACCGCACCGCCCCACAAAAGCATTTGGTCCATCGCGGTGACTTCGCGAAAGTTGATGTTCGCGCCGGTCACGAAGTTCAGGCCGAGCGCCAGCAGCCGAAAACCTGTGGCTGCATAGGCAAGCCACAGCCTTCCGGCGCCGAAGTAGAAGTGCACGAACCAGATCATCGACAGCACGACCATCGCGAGCGGCACATGAGCCCAGCGCAGCGTGGCGGCGTAAGCAGCATGGGACTGCGACCGCATCATCACCAACTCACAGGCGCCGAAGGCGGTCGCCGAGACTGCCAGCGCAAAGAACAGGAGATGGGCGTAGTGCGATCTTTGCTTGAACCAGACGAAAAGATGGATGACACCGAGCGTCAGACACGCCGCGGACATCACGATCCAGGTGATTTCGACCCAGCTCATCTGTTCGACATTGGCGAAACTGCGAGCGTCAAACCCTCAGACGATGTGGCCCCGATGGGAAACTGCGCCGGCAGGCCGGGCGTGGTCCCGATGCCCACCGCCTTCCCGCCCCAGAGAGACCAGTCTTAGGCCGCCGACCGTTACCTAACCCAAGGGGATCCGGCTCGCGTTGCGCGCCAGGAAGGTCGCGAAGTCCTGCAGTTCGGGGTTCAGCCTTCGGGCCACGTCGAGCGGACGCGCACCGGTGAAGTAGTCCTCGAACTCGGCATAGAACTGGAACATGTTGCCCATGTCCTCGGCGCCGGGGAAGCCAAAGCCGCGGAACTGCTCGGGCGTGACCATGTTGTAGCGCACGGTCTGGCCCAGTGCCTTGGTCAGTGCGGCGGCCATCTGCGCGCCGGTCAGGTGTTCGCCGGCGAGGCCGAAGGTCTTGCCGACGTTGGCCACGCCACCCTTGAAGACGCCATGGGCGCACTTGCCGATGTCCTCGGCAGCGATACCGGAGAGCCGCTTGCCGGCCATCGGCAGCGTGATCGCGAGCACGCCGTCGGGCCCCTTCTTCGGCCCCATGCCGAAATGGATCAGGTTGTCCCAGTAGAACGACGTATTGACCAGCGTCGTCGGCACGCGCGCAGTGAACAACTTGTTGGCCTCGCCCTTCGCGTCGAAGTGCGGCACGTTGTACTTGCCCAGGAGCACCGGCATGCGCTTTCCATCGGCGGGAAAGAACGCGCGCGTGTCTTCGAGTGTCGACCAGACCACGTGCTTCACGCCAGCCTTGGCCGCGGCGTCCGCGAGCGCCGCCGCCTGGGCCAGTTCCTTCTCTGGCGAGAAGTGCTCCCAGAAGTTGGTCACGCAGAAAGTGCCGAACGCGCCGTTCATCGCGCGTTGCACGCTGGCCGCATCGTCGAGGTCCGCCACGACGACTTCGGCGCCCGCGGCCGCCAGCACCTTGGCGGAGTCCGAGTCCGGCTTTCGCGTTACCGCACGTACGGCGAACTCCCCCGTCTTGTCCGCGAGGATGGCGCGGGCCAGCCCGCCGCCCTGGGCACCCGTCGCGCCGAAAACCGTGATGATCTTCTTCGTCATGTCGTTTCTCCTTGTGCTCGCAGGATTGGGGTCAGATGAGGTCGCTCAGGACCTGCGCCGCGCGATCGCACTGCTCGGCAGTCACATCAAGATGGGTCACCGCGCGCAGCGTGCGCGCGCCGAACGGAAACAGCAGCACGCCGCGCTCGCGCGCGCGCTCGACGACGGTCGCGGCGTCGGGTGCGCCCGCGCGCAACCGGAACACGATGATGTTGGTCTGCACCGTCGCAAGGTCGATGTCGATCCGCTCGTTCTCGGACAGCCGCCCGGCGATGCGTTGCGCGTTGGCGTGATCCTCGGCCAGGCGGGCACGATGATGATCGAGCGCGTACAGGCCGGCCGCAGCGTAGATCCCGGTCTGACGCATTGCGCCGCCGAACATTCGGCGATAGCGTGTCACGCGTTCGATGAGTTCGCGCGATCCGGCCAGCAGCGAGCCTCCGGGCGCACCCAGCCCCTTCGACAGCGCGACGGCAACCAGATCGAATGGACTCGCGAGTTCGGCCACGCTCACGCCGCTCGCCACCGCCGCGTTCCACAGGCGTGCACCGTCCAGAAACGTCGCGATCGAACGCTCGCGCGCGGCGGCGCACAGCGCAACCGCATCCCGCTGCGGAAAGACGGTGCCGCCCGAGCGGTTGTGCGTGTTCTCGACCTCGAGCAACGTGGTCGGCGGATAGATTGCATGGCCGCGCGGCTTGCAGGCCGCGAGGAAATCGTCGACGCTGAAAATGCCGCGTTGGCCGATCTCGGTGAACTGCACCCCGGCGTTCGCGGCCGACCCGCCGGTCTCGTGCCACACCGCATGGCACTCGCGGCTGACGATGACATCGTCGCCCGGCCGCGTCAGCACACGCAACGCCACCTGGTTGGCCATCGTGCCGCTCGGCAGCCACAACGCCGCCTCCTTGCCGAGCAGTTCCGCGATGCGCTGCTGCAGCGCGTTTGTGGTCGGGTCCTCGCCGTACTGGTCGTCGCCGACCGGCGCCGCCGCCATCGCGGCGCGCATTGCGCCGGTGGGCCGCGTGACCGTATCCGAGCGCAGATCGATCGAGTCAGCGGCCATGCGCAACTCGGGCAGCGACGACCATCGGCGCGGCCGCGTCGAGCAGAACGACGAATTCGCGCCGGTGACGCCATTCCTGTTCGATGCCGCGCCGGAAATCCGGGTGCGCGTAGTACATCGCCGCGAAGGCCAGCAGCAGCACGATGGCGAAGGCCCACGCCAGGCGGGTCAGTCGACGCAGCGCCGGACCCGTTGCCGCGAACGCTCCATAGAACCAGTTCGCCAGGCCGTACAGCACGATCAGCACGATGATCCAGGCCACCTTGCTGGTTGCGCCGCGCTTGTTGTCGACGGCGCAATCGACGACGCACCAGAGCGGCTGGATCAATGCCATGAACAGCATCAGCACCACGAAGGCGATCATGAAACCCATCATCGCCAGCGCGGCCAGGCCGGAAAAAGTTTCAGTCATGACGGACCCGTGCCCCGCCTCGCGGACTGCTGCAAACCGCGGCCATCAGCGCACGCAATCGAGGAAGTACTCGGTGCGACCATCGACGTCCTGCTTCACGAGGCCGTGAATGTCCGTGCCGAAGCCTGGATAGCGCGCGTTCAGTTCGCGCGCGAACTGCAGGTAACGCACGATCGTCCGGTTGACT
>Ga0316604_10001567_pt1 | contig 19656 bp, 10 predicted proteins | sample OWC_soil_day20_C_FD_207650 | JGI IMG/M metagenome (GOLD analysis project Ga0316604, IMG submission 207650) | Wetland soil microbial communities from Old Woman Creek delta, Ohio, United States - OWC_soil_day20_CT | ecosystem: Environmental > Terrestrial > Soil > Wetlands | place: USA: Ohio...
GTAGAAGGCCGCCGTCTGGAACTTGCCGACCGGCACCGCGCCGATCAGGTCGAAGAGGTCGAAACTCCAGCGCCCGGCGTGCGCTTCGGCATGGCCCCAGCCGAGCACGACGCAACCGGCGGCAAAAAGCAGCCAGCCGAAGGCCTGGTACTGGACGAAGCGCGCCAGGGCCTGGGTTTCGGCATGCGACGAGGCCCAGCGCCGGAGCAGATAGACAACCGCCCACAATTCCAGCGCCGAGAAGGCGGCAAACCAGGCGACATTGAGCGTCACCAGCATGCCGACCAGCCCGGCTTCGGCCAGCAGCAGCACGGCGAACAGCCGGCCCGGCGAGATCATGCCGCGGCTCATGCCGTACAGCGTCATCAGGAAGGTCAGCAGGGCGGCGACCAGCACGAAGATCAGGCTGATGCCATCGACCCCGACATGGTAGGCCAGCGGCGCGAAGCGCTCGGCCAGTTGCAGCGCAGGGCTGGTCGGCTGCAGGCGGCTGACGACGACGATGGCGAGCAGCAGTTCGGCCAGCGCGAACAGCTTGCCGGCGAGGACGGCGGTCGACCGCTCCTTGAAGGCAAAAACCAGCGCGGCGCCAAACAGCGGCAGCAGTTGCAGGAGCAGCAGCAAGGGCAGGCCGGCCTGCTGGTACCAGAAAATTTCGCTGAGGCTGCCGTTCATCACAGGATCACCACAAAAGTCGCCATCACCGCCATCATCAGATAGCGCGGCTGTTCGAGCAGGCCTTCGAGGGTGCGCAGGTAGCTGCCCAGGCGATGCAGCAGCTTTTCCGCCGTGCCGCCACGGCCGCGCAGCAGCAAGTGGTTCTCGATCCGCTGCAGGGCGTCCGACACAGTCGCCAGGGCCCGGCCCGGCAAGCCGTCGGCCAGCACCAGCGGTCGCTCGGCGTGGACCACCTTGCCCTGCCCCGGCTGGCCGATGGCGTGGTCGATGAAATGCTCCTCCAGACCGCGCACATCGCGGGCGAACGACGTGGTCGGTTTGACGAGCAGGACTTCGCTCAGCTTGTCGAGCCAGAAACGCTGCAGCGCCGCCGTGTACAACAACTGGTTGCGGCGCAGCCAGGCCGGCGGTGGGGGCGGCCGCTGCCGGGTCAGGGCCAGCCAGGACGGCGCCAGCAAGAAGTGCCAGGCCCGCCACGCGGCATGCAGGCAGAGATGGACGAGGGCCAGCGTCGTCCAGCCGAGGCCGATTTCGACGAACATCAGCGCCACCTGGAAAACGGTGGCGAAAACCAGTGCCGACTTGACGTCGCTCTGCACCAGGCCGCACAGCCAGGCGTAGAGCGCGGTCAGCGCACCGGCCAGCACCAGCCCGAACATCACGTCGGGCACCTGCAGCAACAGCGGCTCCAGGCGGAGCAGCAGATAGACGCCGGCATGCACCATCACCGCGCCGTAGAAAATGGCCGACGACGGCGTCGGCCCTTCCAGGGCCCGGGTGATCCACGGCGTGAACGGCAGTTGCGCCGACTTGGCGAGGGCGGCGATGACGAAACCGATGACCAGCAAGCGGTCATTGACGACGCTGATCTGGGCGGCCTTCGACAGTGCCGTCCATTCAAAGCCGCCCAACCAGGCGGCGGCCAGGCCGAGCGCCAGCAGGAAGCCGGCATCGCCGCCGCGATTGGTGACGAAAGCGTACAGCGCATTGCCGGTCGCCACCGGCCGCGGCCAGGCATAGCCGATGAGCAGGAAGGAGGAAACGCCGCACATCTCCCAGCCGACGAAGGCGAGCAAGCCGTTGCCGGCGAGCAGCACGAGCTGGATGCCGGCCAGGAAGAAGGACAGCGCGATGAAGAAGCGGTGAAAGCCGGCCTCGCGATGCAAGTAATTGGCCGAGAAGCGGATGACCAGCCAGCCGATCAGCGCGGTCAGCGTACCGATGCTCAGCGACAGCGGGTCAAGCAGGAAGGAGAAAGTCGCCTCCCAGTTGCCACTGCCGAACCAGTGGCCGAGGCGGCGGTGGCCCGGCGCACCGTGCGCCAGCGCCAGGCCATCGATCGTCAGCAGCAAGGCCAGGCCACTGAAAGCGGCGAGCGAGGCGAGGCGGGCAGTGAGCGGTTCGGCCGCGTCGCCGACGGCGCGTCCGAGCAGGACGCGAGCGGCGGTGATGACGACGGCGAGCAGCGGCAAGGCCGGAACCAGCCAGATGGTGTCGGACAGACTGAGCAACAGCGGACTCATGCGTGCGCCCCCAGGATGACGGCCGGCGGCAGCGGCCCCGACTCGCCGGCAAACCAGGCGGCCGACCGCGCCACCTGCGGCAGCACGGCCGGCCCGGACCACGGCAGCCAGCCGCGGCGCGGGCAATAGAGCGCGATGCCTGCGGTAAACGGGCATTTAGAAGCCAAAACGATCCAGGCGTTGTCGATCAGTTCCTGCAGTGGCGGCTGCCGCTGGAGAATCGCCGTCAGCACCGCCGGCGTCTGTTCGACAACGACGAGCAGGCGCATCGGCTCGTGGATCTCGACCATCTGCCAGGGCAGGCCGGTGCGCAGGTCGGAATCGGCGCCCTCCATGACGCCGAACAGGCCGGTCAGGTTGTGGGTGATCTTCGAACCGCAGCCGAAACGCTCGTTATCGACCGTCGAGAAATAGTATTCGAGGGCAATGCCAGCGCCGACCGGGCCGGCGGCGAGCAGGATGTTTTCGACGATGCGGCCGTCGTCGTCGGCCGTCGGGTCATAGGAGATCAGGAAGACGCGGCGGTCGAGGAAGAGGCCGCGACTCATCTGGCGGCGGCCGATGAAGGCGGCGGCATTGGTCGCATGGCCGAGTTCGGGCCGGGCTTGCGAAATATCGTGGCCGCGCCCGACGACGTGCTGCCGGGCCTGCCACGGCGACGGTTTGAACGGCGCCGAAGCCAGCCGACGGCAGCGTTCGGCGGCATGCGCCCGGCTGGCTTCGCCCAACTGCTGCAGCAGTTTGTCGAGCGCCGCCTGGAAAGGCTCGGGCACATCATCGAGGTCGTACCAGGCAATCGTGTCGTCGCAGGTATTGTGTTCGGCGGCGACGAACCAGGTACTGTCGGGGATGTACAGCCCGCGCTCGGCCAGGCCGCGCCGCACGTCCGGGCGGTTGGCCATCGCCGCGAAAACGCGGGCGTTCGGCCCGCCGTGCCGGCCGGAACAGGCGCCGCAGTCGTAGGCCGAAAGATGCGGATTGTTGCGGCTGCCCGAACCGTGGCCGAGCAGCAAAACGAGCGGCGCGAAGCCGTCGCTCAGGCCGATCATGCGCAGGAAGGCAGCGACGCGGTCGACCTGCTCGGCATCGCTCAAACCGGCTTGCGGGGCGCTTGGCGTGCCGGCTTCGCCGCTGGCCGCGGTCAGCGCCAGTTGGCTGGCGACCGCGCCTTCGTAGCCGCGCCGCCAGCGCTGCAGCGCCTCGCCGAACCAGCCGGGGGCGAGCGTCGTCGCGGTCAACGCGGCCAGCGCCGGCACCGCCGCCAGACTGCTCAGCAGCGGGCCGCCAAGCGCGCTGCGGCGCGTCGTCTGATAGAGGCGCTCGCGCCAGCGCAGCCGTTTTTCCCGGCGGGCGGCATGGGCGGCCAGCGCCGCTTCGGCGCCCGGCGCCGCCGTTTCGCGGACCACATGCGTCGGCTCGACGACGACCGGGCAGAGCGCCGTCCTTTCGGCATCGTCCAGCCCCTGCCAGTAGATCGGCACGCCGAAAAAGCCGGCGGCGCCGTAAGTCGCGATATCCGGCGCGATCTCTTCGAGATGCCGGCGCGTCCCCTCCTCGCGGTCGTCCATGCACATGATGACCTGGGCCGACGGAGTCGGCGGGCTGTACTGGCGCGACTGGTTGGCGCTCAGCGAAGCGAACAACTGTTCGCGGTAGTGGCGTTCGTAAGCCAACAGCCAGACCTGGCCGCGGGCCAGTTCGTCCAGGCTGTCGGCGGCGGCGAGCAGGGCGACGGCATCGTCAGGGCTCAGGCTGGCCGCTTCGGTAGGGGTCAGTGCCAATTGTCCGAGCAGGCCCGCCAGCCGGCGCGCCGCGATGGCCGGCGCCGTCGCCTGCCGGCTGGCGGCGATGCTGGCGGCCAGCGCCGCCCAGGCCGCATCGTCGACCGGCGCCTGCTCGTCCGGCTCAAGCAGACGGGCGGCGCGGTGCTGCAATTCCTCGTTCAGTTCGCCCCGGCGCAGCGCGTCGCGGACCTGGAACTCGGCCAGTTCGGAAGTGAAATAGCCGCGCAGTTCGTCGAAGCCCATCGGCACGCCGGTCAGCCGGCGGATCAGGTCTTCGCAGAGCAGGCGTTCGAGCAGCACGCGGACGGCCAGGTAGTCCACCATCGCGACGCCGGTGCCGTCGCCGCGCTGCGGGTGGCGGTCGCGCCACAGGAACATGCCGGCCCAGCCCGGCTGCTCCAGCGCCAGCCGTTCGAGGTAGCCCGGCCACAGTTGCTCGTCGGGCAGCAGCCGGGCCAGTTCATCGACCAGCACGTCGAGCGCCTGGGCGGGCAGATGGATGATCTCTTCGCGCACATTGTGCAGATCGTCGATTTCCCAGGCCAGATCCTGCCCGGCGCTGGCCCGCCAGGCGGCGAAGAAGCCCTGCCCCTGGGCCGGGTTGCGCCAGGCGGCGACGCCGAGATCGAGATGGGCGGCGAGATGGCGCTGCAAGCTGCTGCGTACTTTTTCCAGCACGTCCTCGCCGCTCAGGTATTCGAGCAGGCTGCGCAGCGTCCAGTCGCGGCCGACCCGCTCGCAGAGCGCGTTCCAGCGGGCCAGCGCGGCCCCTTCCCAGCTTGCGGGCGCTTCTTCGACGAGGCCGGCGGTCAACGTGCCGGAAATGGCAAAAATGGGGTCGGGCAAGCCGCCCGTTTCGCGCGCCAACCAGGCTTCGCGGTTGGCCGTCGGCGGCGCCGGCGGTTCGAGCAGACTGGCGGCCAGGACATCACGTCGGCGCAGGCCACGGATCACTTCGCCATCGAGCCCGGCCAGGCCGGCCGCGTCGAGCCCGGCCTGCAGATCGTCAGGCCCGATCCGGCCGGCGGCATAGGCCGCCTGGAAGTTGGCCTCCGGCCAATAGACCTGGGCCCCGCTCAGGCGGCGGGCGGCAGCCAGCGCTTCCGGGAAAGGCAGATGCTGGAAGCCGTGCAACGTGTTGTGATGAACGAAATCGCGGATCGGCGCCTGCGCCGGCAGCACGTGGCAGAGGTGCTCGACCCAGTGGGCCAGGCGCTCGCGGATCGGCAGCTCGTTCAGGTCGCCGGCCATCTCAGCTCCCGAACAGACGGCTGAGCTGGCCGACGCTGCCGGCCACCAGATCGAGCAGCGGGGCCGGCCACAGGCCGAGCAGCAGCAGCGCGGCACAGAGAATGGCGGCGGCGCTCGTCTCGGTCCGCGTCATGTCGACCAGCGCCATCGGCGGGCCGGGCAGGCACAGGCGACCGATGACGCGCAGGCTGTAGGCGGCGCCGATCAGCATGGCCAGGCCGAGAATCAGCACCCAGCCGCCCCAGCGCACGAAGCCGCCGAGCAGCGCATGCAGTTCGGCGATGAAGCCGGCACTGCCCGGCAGGCCGACTGCGGCGAGCAGCGCGAAAGCGGTGAAGAAGGCAAAGCGCGGCGCCCGGCCGAGCAGCGAGCTGTAGTCGGCCAGATCACGGCTATGCGTGCGCTGGTAGAGCAGGCCGACGATCAGGAACAGTGTGCCGGCACTCAAGCCGTGCGCCACCATCTGGAACACCGCGCCGGTCAGGCCGGTGACGTTCAGGCTGGCGATGCCGAGCAGGACGATGCCCATGTGCGAGATCGACGAGTAGGCGACCATCGCCTTCAAGTCCTGCTGCCGCCAGGCGAGGATGCCGCCGTAGAGCAGGCTGATCAAGGCAAGGCTGGCCAGCCAGTCCTGCGTCGCCAGCAAGGCGGCGGGCAGCGTTTCGGCGGCGCGGATCAGGCCGTAGGCGCCCATTTTGAGCAGCACGCCGGAGAGCAGGATGGAAACCGGGCTCGGCGCCTCGACGTGAGCCAGCGGCAACCAGCCGTGCAGCGGAAAGACCGGCATCTTGACGCCGAAGCCGATGAACAGGCCGGCGAAGATCAGCAACTGCGTCGGCAACGGCAGGCCGCGCCCGCCCTCGGCCATGTCGGCCATCGCAAAGCTGTGGCCGGGCGCCGCGTCATAGAGAAAGAGCAGCGCGACCAGCATGAAGACCGAGCCGCCCAGCGTGTACAGGAAGAAATTGAGCGCCGCCTTCTGGCGATTCGGGCCGCCCAGGCGGTCGATCAGGAAGAACAGCGGGAGCAGCGTCGCCTCCCAGAAAACATAGAACAGCGACCAGTCACGGGCGGTGAACACGCCGAACATCGCCGACTCGAGGAGCAGGACGAGCACGAAATAGAGCCGCGCCCCCGCCTCCATGCGCCGCGAGACGAGCACGGCGACCAGGCTGAGCAAGGCGGTCAACAGCAGCATGGCCAGCGAAATGCCATCGACGCCGAGGGCAAAATAAGTGCCGAGGCGGGCATTCCAGGCCCGGCTGTCGAACATCTGGATCGCCGCGCCGGCCGGGTCGAAGCGCGCCGCCAGCCAGCCGACATAGGCCAGCGCCGCCAGCGCGAACAGCATCGTCAGCTGCCACAGCGGCAAGGCACGCCGGGCCGGCAGCACAGCTACCGCCGCTGCCCCCAGCACCGGCATGAAAACCAGCACCTTCAACACGCCCCACCCCCACCGGTTTTGGCAACCGTCATTATTTTGATGCTGTGATTATGCCAGCGCCAAGGCGCTTGCTGGCAAGCCCGGCCGGTTTGACAGCAAAACGGCCCTTCGCTAAATTCGCCGCTTCCCCAACCTCAGATCAAATCATCATAAGGAGATCACCATGGCCGTTCTCGTCGGCAAGCCCGCCCCGGATTTCACCGCTACTGCCGTTTATGGCAACAATGAAATCAAGGAGCTGTCGCTCTCCCAGTTCAAGGGCAAGCCGGTTGTCCTGTTCTTCTACCCGCTCGACTTCACCTTCGTCTGCCCGTCCGAACTGATCGCCTTCGATCATCGCCTGGCCGAGTTCAAGCAGCGCGGCGTCGAAGTGATCGGCGTTTCGATCGATTCGCAGTTCACCCACCTGGCCTGGAAAAACACCGCGGTCAAGGAAGGCGGCATCGGCCAGGTCGGCTACCCGCTGGTCGCCGACGTCAAGCACGAAATCTGCCGCGCCTATGACGTCGAACTCGAAGCGGAAGGCGTTGCACTGCGCGGCTCCTTCCTGATCGACAAGAATGGCATCGTCATGCACCAGGTCGTCAACATGCTGCCGCTCGGCCGCGATATCGACGAAATGCTGCGCATGGTCGATGCCCTGCAATTCTTCGAAGCGCATGGCGAAGTCTGCCCGGCCGGCTGGAACAAGGGCAAACCCGGCATGGTCGCCTCGACCGAAGGCGTCGCCGCCTACCTGGCGAAGAACGCCAAGAAACTCTAAGCAACACAGAAAACGCACCGCCGGACGGTGCGCTTTCCGCCAGCCCCGATTGCCACTAGGTGACCGGGGTTTTTTTACGCTACAAAAACAAGCCGGAAGGGGCTAGAATTTAGCACTTTTGCAATTCTGGAAAAATGATGGCCGATTCGGAATTTCTCAGCACCCGCCAGGCGGCACTGCGCCTTGGTGTTTCTCTGGGCACTGTGCAGAACATGGTGGAGAGCGGCGCGCTGGAAGCCTGGAAGACAGCGGGCGGCCATCGCCGCATCCCGACCGCCTCGGTCGAGGCCATGCTGGCCCGCCGCCGGACCCTGACCCCGAGCGCCCAGGAAAGCGGCGGCCAACTGGATGTCCTGATTGCCGAAGACGACCCGACGCTGCAGGCGCTGTACCGCGCCACCTTCGAACACTGGAACCTGCCGATCAAGCTGCGCCTGGTCACCAATGGTTTCGAAGGCCTGATGCAGGTTGGCCAGAATGCCCCCGACATCCTGATTGCCGACCTGATGATGCCGGGCATGGACGGTTTTGAAATGATCCGCCATCTGCGGGCCAACCCCGATCTTGCCCGCATGGACATCATCGTGGTCAGCGCCATCGACCGCGAAGAAGTCCTGCAAAAGGGTGTTCCGGCCGATGTCACCATCTTCGGCAAGCCGATTCCCTTCCACGAAATCAAGGGTTTCCTGCTTGGCCGACTGGCCGCCCGCCAGCGCCCCTACTGATTAACGAACAGCACCCGCCGGGTGCTGTTCTGCCATTCAGCCGCCCCTCTTTGCCGCCAGCCGGGCCGGCTTCAAAAAAATATACGCAGGAGACATTTCATGGGGTTGTTTGGAAAAAGTGCATCGCTCAACAAGATCGACCGCGACCTGGCCGCCATTGCCGAAGGCAACGCCGATCTCTCGCTGACCGTCGGCACGACCGGCCACGATGCCGAAGGGCGCATTTCGGCCAACATCAACCGCTTTTTCAGCCGGGTCCGCGGCCTGATCTCGCACGCCCGCGAACGCAGCGTCAGCATTGCCGCCGACGCCGCCCGCATGAACCATCTGGTGCAACTGACCGACGACGCGGTACGCCGCCAGGAAGCGCTGGCCAGTGCCGTTTTTGAATCGAGCAACCGGGTCAATATGGCGGTCGGCGAAGTTGCCAGCAACTCCGATGCCATCCAGGCCTCGACCAAGAACAATCTCGATCTGGCGCAACGCTCGCTGACCCAGATGGAAACCGTGGCCAGCACGATGCGCTCGACCAACCAGCACATCGAGCACTTCTCGTCCACGGTCGGCGAACTGCACACCAGCTCGATGAAGATCAACGAAATCGTCTCGCTGATCAACGACATTTCCGATCAGACCAACCTGCTCGCCCTCAATGCGGCGATCGAGGCGGCCCGGGCCGGCGAAGCCGGTCGCGGTTTTGCCGTGGTCGCCGACGAAGTGCGAAAACTGGCGGAAAAGGTCAAAACGGCGACCCAGGTCATTGGCCAGAATACCCAGTCGATGATCAATCTCGTTTCCGATACTTCGGCCAAGACGCAGACCATCGTCGGCGAGGTGACCCGCGCCAACGAATACATCGAAACCTCGGCCAGCGACCTGACGACGATGGTTGGCGACTTCCGGCGGACGACCGAGCAGTTGTCGACGATTGCTTCTGCCATCTACAACCTGCGCGAAAGCAACCAGACGATACATGGCGAAGTCGAGGAAATCCGCAATCATTCGCTCGATATCTCGGGCCGCATGAAGCAGTGCCTCGATTCGGCCAAAACCCTGCGCGAATCGACCGAAGACCTGCAATGCACGCTGGCCGATTTCCGCACCGGCAACAGCAAGTTCGATACGCTGCACGACAAGTGCGCCGGCTTCCGCGACGCCGTGGCCGCCATCCTGCAGCGCCTCGCCGAACGCGGCGTCAATGTTTTCGACCAGGCCTACAAGGACATCCCCGGCTCCAACCCGAAACGCTTCACGACGGCTTACGACGGCCAGTGCGACAGCGAGCTGACCCGTCTCTACGACGACACGCTGCGCGACGTTCCCGGGCTGACCTACTCGCTGGCCGTCGACAGCAACGGCTACGCGCCAGCCCACAACGGCATCTTCTCGAACCCGCCGAGCGGCGACCCGGCCATCGACCTGACCAAATGCCGGCACAAGCGCATTTTCAACGACCCGGTCGGCATCAAACTGGCCCGCAACCAGAAGTCCTCGCTGTTCCAGACCTATGTCCGCGACACCGGCGAAATCCTCAATGATCTGTCGATGCCGATTGTCATCAATGGCCGACACTGGGGGGCCGTCCGCATCGGCTTCAAGTCCGACATGGTCGTTTGAAATCAAATACTTCCACACCAAACTTGATATTAATCAAATTATAAAAAACCCAGGCGCATGACAATGCGCTGATGCCAGAAGCAATATCCCACCCCTCCCCCTGCCGAAGGACGGCATGAAACTCCGGGCCAAAATCTGGCTCTGGATGGGGGGGCTGATGCTGGCCTCGCTGGCCTTGAGCCTCGCCCTCAACTACTACAAGCTCGAACGCTACGTCGAGCAGAGCGCCTATCAGGAAGCGCTCAACCTGCGCGCGACGCTGATGGCGGTACGCCGCGTTTATCACCATCAATTCATCGACAGCGGCATCGAGTTGACCGACAAGACGCTCGGTTTTCTACCGGCCCACGCCATGTCGCGAATATCAGCCGATCTGCCGAACTGGTCGAAAGGCGGCCTGATTTTCAACAATGTCTCGGATACGCCGCGCAACCCGGCCAACCAGGCCGATGCCGATGAAATACGGGCCATCGAATGGTTCCGCGCCCACCCGAAGGACAGCGAATTCAAGCAGGAAATCAGCGGCGCCCAGGGCGAGCGCTACTTCCACTTCACCAGCCCGATCTGGGTCGAGGCTTACTGCCTGCAATGCCACGGCAGCCGCGAAAGTGCCCCGGAAACGATCCGTCGCCAGTACGACAAGGCCTATGACTACAAGCTGGGCGACCTGCGCGGCGTGATGAGTATCAAGATCCCCTTGCGCGATGTCCGGGAACGCACGCAGCAACTCTGGCTCGGCAACCTGTTCAACCAGATGCTCGGCTTCGGCATCGTCTTTCTCGCCCTCGGCTGGCTGATCTCGCGCCAAATTGCCCGGCGCCTGGCCCACCTGGAGGCCAAGGCCGGCGATTTTGCCGCCGGCAACTTCAAGGCGCGCAGCGACGAGCAGGCCAGCGACGAGATCGGCACCCTGGCCCGATCGTTTAACCAGATGGCCGGAACCATCGAGGAGCGCGACCGCAGCCTGAGCGACGTGGTCAGGGAATTGCAGCGCAACACCGCCGAACTGGAAGCAGAGCGCGCCCTGCTCGAACGCCGGGTCGCCGAGCGCACCTCGGAGCTGGTCAGCGCCAAGAACGAAGCGGAGCAGGCCAGTCGGGCGAAGAGCGCCTTCGTCGCCAACATGAGCCACGAAATCCGCACGCCGATGAATGCCATCATCGGCTTCACCCATCAGCTCCGCAAGCACGCCAGCGACCGCGAGACCCAGCACCAGTTGGCGCAGATCACGCATTCGGCCGACCATCTGCTCGACATCATCAACAACATTCTCGACATTTCGAAAATCGAGTCCGGCAAGCTGCAGATCGAGCAACGCGAGTTCAACGCCAAACGGCTGCTCGAAGATGCCATCGAATCACTGGCCGACAAATGGCAGGCCAAACAGCTCGCACTGCGCTGCGAAATCGCCCCCGGCCTCGACCACATGTTCCTCGGCGCCCCCTTGCAGCTCAAGCAGATCGCCCTCAACCTGCTGAGCAATGCGATCAAATTCACCCGGGCCGGCAGCATTACGGTCCACGCCGAGATCAGCGAGGAAAGCCCGGCCATCACCTGGCTGCGCCTGGAAGTCATCGACACCGGCATCGGTATCCCGCCGGAGAGCAGGGATCGCCTGTTCCAGGCCTTTGAACAGGCCGACATGTCGACGACGCGGCAGTTCGGCGGCACCGGCCTCGGCCTCGCCATTTGCCGGCGCCTCAGCGAACTGATGGGCGGCCAGATCGGTGTGGACAGCGAACTGGGCCAGGGCAGCCGCTTCTGGTGCGCGATTCCGCTGCTGCCGATCAAGGATGCCGACAGCCGGCAAGCGGCCGGCGACGTATCGCAGGCGGCCGAACAGGCCCTGCGCCAGCGCTTTGCCAACGCCCGGCTGCTGATTGCCGAAGACAACCCGATCAACATGGAAGTGGCGCTGGCCATCCTGCACGACATCGGCTGGTCGATCGACACCGCCGGCAACGGCCGCGAGGCGGTCGACCTGGCCGGCCGCAATGCCTACGACCTGATCCTGATGGACATGCAGATGCCGACCATGGACGGCATTGAAGCCACCCGGCTGATCCGGCAACTGCCGGCGCATGCCCGGACGCCGATCATCGCGATGACGGCCAATGCCTTCGAGGAAGATCGCCAGCTATGCCTGAAGGCCGGCATGAGCGACCACATCGGCAAGCCGGTCGACCCGGGCCTGCTCTACAAACTACTGCTGCACTGGCTGGAAACGCGGCGCTAGTTCACGCGAACAGGCGATGCAGCGCGGCCAGGTAAGCCGCCACCTCCGGGCTGCCCTCGGCCGGCGCCCAGGCCGCCCGTTCTGCGCCGGCCAGGGGCACATAGGGGCCGGCCTTGGCTTCGAAAAACACCGTACCGCTGTCCAGGGCCAGCACGGTATGGAAAACGCCATGCGGAATATCGATGCCGACCACCTCGCCGGCCGGCTCCAGCACAATGCTGCGGTCGACCTCGCCGGACGGGCCAAAAAGGACGACGCCCAAGCGGCCGCGCAGGCAGAGGATGGTTTCATCCTTGTGCGGATCGAAATGGCAATGCGGCATCACGTAGGAATCCGCTTCGATGCCGTTGAGCAGCCGATGCCCGGGATAGTCGTCGGCCGGATGGAAATTGCGGTTCTTGCGGCGGCGCGGCGCCTGCCGGGCCTCGTCGCTGACCGCAGCCAGCAGCTGTTGATCGATCAGCGTGCTCATTGGTAGACGATCTCGACGTTTTCCGGCTTCAGCCATTCGCCCAGCGCTTCGAGCAACAGGTCGTCGAGGCGGACCCGGGCGTTCTCGCCGAGGATCATTTCGCACTCGGCGGCCTGGTTGGCGTAACGCAGGCGAACCGCGGCCGGCCCCGGGGCAAACGGCATGAGCAGGGTTTTCAGCTTGCGCGCGTCGGTGTTGCCGTTCATGCGCAGCAGCAGGAACTTGGCGAAGCGGGCGCGGGCCTCGCCGATGGTCATCAGCTTGTCGGCGGTGACGCTGTTGCCGCCGGAAAACTCGTCGAACCTGACCTTGCCTTCGATGATCAGCACCTCGTCGGTGACGATCTTGGCCCGCTCGGCTTCGAACAGTTCGTTGAAGACCGTTACCTCGATCATGCCGGTGCCGTCGTCGAGCTGCACGAACAGCATCTTGCCGCGGCGGGTCATCTGGGTCCGCACGCCGACCACAACGCCAGCCAGCATCGTCAACTCCTTGGACGGTTCGAGCTTGTTCAGTGGCCGGCGGATGAAGCGCGACAACTCCTTCTTGCAGGTGTTGTACGGGTGGCCGGAGAAGAAGAAGCCGAGGGCCGTCTTCTCCTGCATCAGCTTTTCCTTTTCGTCCCACGGCTTGACGCTCAGGTATTGCGGCGCATGCTCCTCGGCGACGTCACTGAGGTCGAACAGGCTGGTCTGCATCGCATTGCGCTCGGCCTGATCGGCAAATTCCATCGCCACGCCGACCGAAGCGAGCAGCTTGTAGCGGTCGCCGTCGATGCTGTCGAAGGCGCCGGCCTTGATCAGCGCCTCGATGGTGCGGCGGTTGACCATGCGCTTGTCGCAACGCTTGCAGAAATCGAACAGGTCCTTGAACGGCCCGCCCGCCTCCCGCGCCCGCAGGATGTCGTTGACCGCCTGCTCGCCGGTGCCCTTCACGGCGCCCAGGCCGTAGCGGATAGTGCTGCGGTCGACCGGCTCGAAACGGTAATTTGAGGCATTGACGTCAGGCCCCAGCATCTTGAGCTTGTTGGCCGGCCCCACGGCATCTTCATAGAAGATTTTCACCGAGTCGGTATTGTCCATGTCCGAGGACATGGTCGCTGCCATGAAAGCGGCGCAGTGGTAACGCTTCAGCCAGGCCGTGTGATAGGTGACGACGGCGTAGGCGGCGGTGTGCGACTTGTTGAAGCCGTACTCGGCGAACTTGGTCATCAGGTCGAACAGCTGCTCGGCCAGCGCCGGGTCGTAGCCCTTTTCCTTGGCACCGGCGGCGATCGTCTCGCGGTGCTTGGCCATTTCCTCGGGCTTTTTCTTGCCCATCGCCCGGCGCAGCATGTCGGCACCACCCAGCGTGTAGCCGCCGATGATCTGCGAAATCTGCATCACCTGTTCCTGGTACACGATGACGCCGTAGGTCGGCGCCAGGCAGGCGGTCAGGTCGGGGTGGAAATAGTCGATCGCCTGCTGCCCCTTCTTGCGCAGGATGAAGTCGTCCACCATCCCGGAACCGAGCGGGCCCGGCCGGTAGAGCGCCAGCACAGCGATGATGTCTTCGAAACGGTCGGGCGCCAGCTTCTTCAGCAGCTTCTTCATGCCCTCCGATTCAACCTGGAAGATCGCCGTCGTATTGGCGTCCTTGAGGATCTGGTAGGCCCCCGGGTCGTTGAAGCCGAGCGCCATCAAATCGAGCTTCTCGCCGGTCATCCGGCGGATGTACTCGACGGCCAGCTCGATAATGGTCAGATTGCGCAGCCCCAGGAAGTCGAACTTGACCAGGCCGACCTTCTCGACGTCGTCCTTGTCGAATTGCGACACCGTCGACGCATCGCTGCCGGTGGCCTGGTAGATCGGGCAGAACTCGGTGATCTTGCCCGGCGCAATGAGCACGCCGCCGGCGTGCATGCCGACATTTCGCGTCAAGTCTTCCAAACGGCCGGCTAGGTCGAACAGCTCGCGGATGGTTTCGCCATCGCCGTCGCCTTCCATCATCTCCTTGAGCTGCGGCTCCTGCTCCAGCGCCTCGGCCAGCGACACCGGCTTGTTCTGGACGATCGGGATCAGCTTCGAAATGCGGTCGCACATCGAATAGGGCAGACCGAACACCCGGCCGACGTCGCGGATCACCGCCTTCGAGGACATCGTACCGAAGGTGGCGATCTGGCTGACCGCATCCTCACCGTAGTGCTGGCGGACGTATTCGATGACGCGCCAGCGGTTGTCCTGGCAGAAGTCGACGTCGAAGTCGGGCATCGAGACCCGTTCCGGGTTCAGGAAGCGCTCGAACAGCAGGGCGTAGGCCAGCGGATCGATGTCGGTAATGAGCAGGCTGTAGGCGACCAGCGAGCCGGCGCCGGAGCCCCGGCCCGGCCCGACCGGCACGCCGTTCGCCTTGGCCCACTTGATGAAGTCGGCCACGATCAGGAAGTAGCCGGGGAAGCCCATCTGGACGATGGTGTTGCACTCGAACACGAGGCGCTCGTCGTATTCCGGCCGGCGTTTCAGGCGTTCTTCCGGGTCCGGGTAGAGCTGGGCCAGGCGAACTTCGAGGCCCTTCTTCGCTTCATCGACCAGGAACTCGTCGATGGTCATGCCTTCCGGAATCGGGAAGTTGGGCAGGAAGTTCTTGCCCAGGGTCAGTTCGATATTGCAGCGCTTGGCGATTTCCAGCGAGTTTTCCAGCGCTTCCGGCAGGTCGGCGAACAACTCGACCATTTCATCCTGCGTCTTGAAATACTGTTCCGCGGTGTAGATTTTCGGCCGCCGGTGATCGCCCAGCACGTAACCTTCGGCGATGCAGACGCGGGCTTCGTGCGCCTGGAAGTCGTCGCGGTTCATGAACTGGACCGGATGCGTGGCGACCAGCGGAATCCCCGTCTCGCCGGCCAGATCGGCCGTCTGCTGAACAATCGCCTCCTGCTGCGGTTGACCGTAGCGCTGCACTTCCAGATAGAAGGCACCGGGGAAGATCGCCTCCCAGGCCTTGGCCCGTTCGCCGGCCAGGTCGAAATTGCCGTTGATCAGGGCTTCGCCGACATCGCCGAGATGGGCGCCGGACAGCGCGATCAAACCGTCGCAGCCGATTTCGCCGAACCATTCGCGGCGCATTTCGGCCCGGTCGCGCCGCCCCTCGACCAGATAGGCCTTGGACAGCAACTCGCACAACTGCTGGTAGCCGGCCCGGTTGCGGGCGAGCAGCAGCAGGCGATAGGCGTCGTCCGGCGACTCCGGGTTGGTGATCCAGACATCGGCGCCGGCAATCGGCTTGACGCCCTTGCCGCGCGCCCCGGAGTAGAACTTGACGAGGCCGAACAGGTTGCCGAGATCGGTCAGCGCCATGGCCGGCATGCCATCGCCGGCGGCGCGCTTGACGGCATCGCCGATGCGGACGATGCCATCGGTCACGGAATATTCGGAATGAAGACGGAGGTGTACGTAGCGCGGGGAAGTCATGGGCGCAATTTTACCGCGCCGGCCCCTCGCCCCCGACCTGGCGATTACATTTTGTCCGGGCATCGGCTAGATTAGGGGTTTTGCATAAAAACACACGGAGACCGAACATGAGCCACGAAGATGCACTCGTCCTGCGCACCGACCGCGCCGACGGCCTGACGACACTGACCCTGAACCGCCCGGGCCAGTTCAATTCGCTGTCCAAGGAGATGTTGACCGCCGTCAAGGCCGAACTCGATGCCATCGCCGGCACCCCGGCCATCCGCGTCGTCGTCATCGCCGGCGCCGGCAAGGCCTTCTGCGCCGGCCACGACCTGAAGGAAATGCGCGCCAATCACAGCAAGGAATTCATGCAGGCGCTGTTCCGCCAGTGCGGCGAACTGATGCTCAGCATTACGCGCATGCCGCAACCGGTGATCGCCCGCGTGCATGGCATCGCCACTGCCGCCGGTTGCCAGCTGGTTTCGATGTGCGACCTGGCGGTAGCGGCCGATGTCGCCAAGTTCGCCGTTTCCGGGATCAACGTCGGGCTCTTCTGCTCGACGCCCGCCGTCGGCCTGGCCCGCAACCTCGGCCGCAAGGCGGCGCTCGAAATGCTGCTCACCGGCGAATTCATCGACGCCATGGAAGCCAAGGCCAAGGGCCTGGTCAACCGGGTCGTGCCGAGCGATGCGCTGGATGCCGAAATCGAACGCCTGGCCAGCAGCATCCTGGCCAAGAGCGCCGTCGCCGTGCGCATGGGCAAGGGCATGTTCTACAAGCAGCTCGAAATGGGCCTGGCCGAAGCCTACGACTACGCCGGTGAAGTGATGGCCTGCAACATGATGAGCGACGATGCCGGCGAAGGCATCGACGCTTTCATGCAGAAACGGCCACCAGCCTACAAGGGCAGCTGATTACTCGGCCGGCTGCCAGTCGACCGGCAGCAGGTTGCGGGCCGGCCGGCCGATGTAATAGCCCTGGGCGCGGTGCACTTCCAGCCGCTCCAGTTCGCCGAGGACTTCGGCCGATTCGACATACTCGGCAACGACGGTGATCCCCATTTCGCGCGCCAGCGAACGGATGCTGGTGACGAAGGTGTGGTCCTTGTCGCTATTGAGCATGTTGGCGATGAAATCGCCCTCGATTTTCAGATAGTCGATCGGGAAGCGCCGCAGGTAGTGGAAGGACGAGAAGCCGGAACCGAAGTCGTCGATCGCCAGCTTGAAACCGTCCGCCTTCAGGTCGTTGAGGAAACGTTCGAGCAACCCGAGGTTCTTCACCGTGTCGCGCTCGGTGATCTCGAAAACAATGTTCTGCGGCGGAATGCTGCTCTGGGCGACGATGCGGCGCAAATCGCGGGCAAACTCGTTGAAGACCAGTGAGCGCGGCGACAGATTGACGAAAATTTCGCCCTCATGCCCCTGCGCCGCCAGAATGGCCAGCGCCTGTTCGAGGACCAGCATGTCGAGGCGGTGAATGACCCCCATCTTCTCGGCGATTTCGACGAATTCGTCGGCCCGGATGATCTCGCCGTCCAACTCGATGCGCGACAGGATTTCGTAGGCGACGATGCGCTTGCTGGCGACATCGAGAATCGGCTGGAAGAAGGGCACGACGCGCCGCGCCTCGATCGCCTCGAGGACCATGACGCTCTTCTGGGAAATGTCCCGGAATATCGCCACCACGTCCTCCTCGGTCGGCACCGCGACCTGGTCTTTGCCGGCCGCCTTGGCGCGATACATCATGTTGTCGGCAAAGAGCAGCAGATCCTTGGGGTTGTCGGCATGGTCGGGATAAACGGCGAGGCCGATCGAAGCCGTGCCGCGAATGGTCACGCCCTCCGGCGTCTGGATCTCGATTGTCTCGATCGCTCGCCGGATCCGCTCGGCCACCATCGCCACCGCGTCGGCCTGCGCTTCCGGCAGCAGGGCGACGAATTCGTCGCCACCATAGCGGGCCAGGATGTCGCCATCGCGCAGGGCACTCTGGACCTGCCGGGCGAAGTGCTGCAGGTAGCTGTCGCCCACCGTGTGGCCGTAGTTGTCGTTAATCAGCTTGAAGTTGTCGAGATCGATCAGCAGCAGGCCGAAGCTGTAGTTGTGGCGCTGGGCACGGCCGACTTCGTAGGAACTCAATTCCCAGAAGACGCGCTGATTGAAGAGATCGGTCAACGGGTCGCGGGTGGCGTAATACTCGAGGTCGCGGGTGTACTTGTAGATCGCCTTGACCGAACCGACGACGTTGAGCAGCGTGGACAGCACGCCTTCCATGACCAGATAGCGGGTTTCGTCTTCGAGCACGCCGGCATGGACGCCGATACCGACGATGCCGCCGATCTTCGGCTTATCGACGAAGAAGGATTTGACGTGCAGCGCAACCTCTTCTTCGGAGAGTTCGATCGAGGCGCCCTGCGGGTTGGCGACGTGGTGATAGATGTTGCACGAACCGAAATCGGAGAAGGCCGCCAGGCCGCTCAGTTCCTGGCGGATGTAGCGCTCCATCATGGCCCGCGTCTGGCCGGTGACCGGGCCGCGCCAGAAAATTTCGAGATCGAACAGTTCGTCGTCGATCTTGAAAATGGAGAACAGCGTATGGGCCGGCAGCACGCCGTTGATATCGGTCAGCAGGCGCCCGACATAGTCGCGCCAGTCGCGCACGACATCGGAAGTGATGACGAATTTTTCGAGCAGCCCGATTTCGAAGGTCAGGATATCCTTGTCGACGGCAATCGTCCGCAGCTTGTCGAGCAGGCGCCCGAGCGCGCCGACCAGCTGGTTCAGTTCGACGAAACCGAGGTCGTGCTTGGCGATGGTGATATTGCGCAGGTCGCCGACCGCATTGACCTGGTCGAAATCGGCCTGCAATTGCTCGACCGAGCCTTCGATGCGCCGGCTGACCCACCAGACGGCACCGGCCGCGAGCAGGAAGGCGAGTGGCAGCAGCACGGCAAAGGTGAGCAGCAGTTCGCGCCGGGCATCGGCCAGCAGGCTGGCGTATTCCTGGCGGACCTCGACGGCACCGAGCACGGCGCCGATCTCGGCATTGCGGTGGCAACGCAGGCAACGCTCCTGGGCGATCAGCGGGTAGATGTGGCGGGCATAGTCGTGGGTACCGCTGCGGACCGTCTGACCGCTGGCCATGACGCTCTTCAGGTCGTCATCGAGCGGCGGCTGCTCAATTTCGTCGTAGAGATCGACCACCACCTGGCTGCGATAGATCTGTACCGTCAGGCCGCTGTCCTTGCCGGATTCGGCCATCGCGCGCAGGAAAGCATCGGCCTGACTGCGCCGCCAGCCCTGGCTCATCAACTGGTACATCGAGGCGAAGGCAATGCGCGTGGTCGCCTCCGAAGTCCGCGTCGCATTGGCCCGGACGACGTGATCGAACACCCGGTCGAGCGACCAGTAGGCGCCGCCAAAGAAAAGCACGGCGACAATGGCCGAGGCGCCAAAGACAAAATATCTTATACGCATTATTGTTAAATCTCCCTTGTGCGCAGGATTATCCCTGATTTCACCGACGAGGGAAGGCAGAGCGCACACACCGGGAAAACCGCAGCCCGCGGCGCGGCGGAAGGCGGGGTAAAATCCCGCCCCATGTTCGCCCTCTCCCCCGCCCGCCAGACCCTGCTGCTCTTCCTGCTTGCCCTCGCCGTACTGCTGCCCGGCATCTGGGAAGCGACCGGGCTGACCGGCAAGGATGAATTCTTCCTCGGCCTGCGCACGCCAA
>Ga0316604_10001568_pt1 | contig 19645 bp, 9 predicted proteins | sample OWC_soil_day20_C_FD_207650 | JGI IMG/M metagenome (GOLD analysis project Ga0316604, IMG submission 207650) | Wetland soil microbial communities from Old Woman Creek delta, Ohio, United States - OWC_soil_day20_CT | ecosystem: Environmental > Terrestrial > Soil > Wetlands | place: USA: Ohio...
GTAATAGGAGTCGCTTCCTTTTTTATTGTTAATACTGCAGCAAGGAATCGTTCGGGTTATAGCAGCGATATTTATAAACAACACTGGCAACCAAAAGATACTGTCGGTAAAGATACCACGGTGAAAGATACTGTTAAACGGGATACCCTCAAGTACCCCATCAAAGACAGATTCGGCACCCGTATTACTGATCCTGTACGCAATGAAATCGATCTCAAAGATCCTAAGAATATCTCTCAGTCAGTTGATTATGATCCTGTTACCAAAGAATACACGGTATCAGAAAAGATAGGCGATCACTATTACCGCAACCCTACTCTCCTCAGCTTCGAAGAATTCAACAGGTTACAGGCACAGAAAAGTGAGCAGGATTACTGGCAGAAAAGAGCCAGCACCCTGGGCTCCCTGAATCAGAAGAATTCGGGACCCGAATTGTATAAAGGCAGTAAACTGTTTGACAGGATCTTTGGGGGGAGTAAAGTGGATATCCGCCCTCAGGGTAGCCTTGAACTGACCTTCGGTTACCAGGGGCAGAATATCAAAAACCCGGTACTCACCGAACAAGCCAGGAAAACCGGCGGTTTCGATTTTGATATGAACATCAATATGAACCTGACGGGTAAGATCGGCGATAAACTGAAAATTACTACTAACTATAACACACAATCCACCTTTGATTTTGAAAACCAGATCAAACTGGAATATACCGGCTACGACGATGAAATCATTAAAAAGATAGAAGCCGGTAACGTGAGTTTTCCACTCCGCAGCACCCTCATTTCAGGGGTGCAATCACTGTTTGGTATCAAAACCCAGTTGCAGTTTGGCCGACTCACCGTCACCTCCGTTCTCTCTAACCAGAAATCCCAGAAGCAAAACCTCCTCATCAAAGGTGGTACACAGGTACAGGATTTCACGATCAGGGCAGACGAATATGAAGATAACCGGCACTTCCTGCTCGGACAGTTCTTCCGCGATACATTTAACTACAGCATGAGCAACCTGCCGGTGATCAAATCACTGTCGTATATCAACCGTATTGAAGTATGGGTAACCAATAAAACCGGTGCCACTACCAATACCCGCGACATCGTCGGTTTGATGGACTTAGCTGAATATGCGCCTTATAATCAGACGGTTACGGTAACTCCCGGGGCTCATTTGCCCGCGAATGGAACAAACAACCTCTACACCAATGTGATCTCTGATGCCGCCAGCCGGTATACAGGAACGGTGGTCAGCCGGTTACAATCTATGGGATTACTGGGGGTGCAGGAATATGAAAAGACCTTTGCCCGTAAGCTCGATTCCTCAGAATATACCCTGAACCGACAGCTGGGTTTCATCTCCCTTAACCAACAGTTACAGGCCGATGAAGTACTGGCAGTCGCTTATCAATATACTTACAATGGCCGTGTATACCAGGTGGGTGAGTTCTCACAGGATGTACCGCCAGATCAGAATAACAGTGCGAACCAGAAGATCCTCTTCCTCAAACTCCTGAAAGCAACCTCCGCCAGACCCAATCTTCCTATCTGGGACCTGATGATGAAAAACATCTACTCCACAGGTGCTTACCAGATCAATAAGGCTGATTTTAGTCTGGATATTTACTATAAAGATCCAGGTAATGAAACACGTACACCCAGTGATAAACGCTATCTGCCGGATGCAACAGGGCAGTGGGCTGGTGCGCCATTGATCTCCGTTCTGAACCTGGATAGATTGAATAACCAGAATGACCCGCAACCGGATGGGGTGTTTGACTATGTGGAAGGATATACCATCAACTCCAATACAGGACGTGTGATGTTCCCTCAACTGGAACCTTTTGCACAGGGTATCCAGAAAGCCTTTGGTGGAAACCCGGCATTGGAGAAACAATATATGTTCAAGGTATTGTATGACTCCATCAAGGTTGTCGCACAACAGTTCCCGCAATTAAACCGCTATCTCTTAAAGGGTACTTATAAATCCAGTAACTCTTCCGAAATTCAGTTAGGTGGTTACAACATTCCGCAGGGTTCGGTAACTGTAACTGCGGGTGGACAGTTGCTCCGTGAAAACGTTGACTACATTATTGACTATAACCTGGGTCGTATCAAGATCGTGAACTCAGGTGTGCTGGCTTCGGGGCAGGCGATCAATGTACAGTTTGAAAACAATGCTTCATTTGGAACACAGGTGCGTAACTACTTTGGTACCCGTTTCGACTATGTGGTTAATGACAAACTGAGTGTAGGTTCTACCATCGCCCGTATGAGTGAGCGACCTTACTATCAGAAAGTAAACTACGGAGAAGACCCGATCAAGAATACGGTGATCGGCTTCGATGTGAACTATAATTCTCCTTCCAAAGCACTGACACGCCTCCTGAATAAACTGCCGAACTTTAATAGTACCACCCCTTCCAACATTATGTTCACAGGTGAGGTGGCTAAGTTATTCCCAGGCCACAGCAAACTGGTAAATGCAGCAGGTAGTAGTCAGGGACAGGTATACATCGATGACTTTGAAGGTTCACAGAGTGGTTATGACCTGAAGTATCCGGCTACCAGCTGGGCACTGGCATCTACCCCTTCACAGGCAAGTGATAGCAGCGGTGTTACATTGTTCCCGGAATCAGAGGCGAATAACCAGCTCAGGTATGGTGCAAACAGGGCAAAATTAGCCTGGTACATTATCGAACCTACGCTGCAGATCCCGAATTCATCTGGTTTGCCTGATGGTATTACTAAAACAGTGCAGTCTGATCATCGTACCCGTTTGGTGTATCAGCAGGAAATATTCCCGAATAAGTCCACCGATTTCGGTCAGGCACAGTTAAGTACCCTTGACTTAGCCTATTATCCTACAGAAAGAGGTCCTTACAACTTTACTGCGGGAAGGGATAGTGTGGATGCAAATGGTAAACTGAGAGATCCACAGAAGAAATGGGGTGGTATCATGCGTGCACTGGACAACAGTGACTTTGAAACCAGCAACGTAGAGTTCATCGAATTCTGGATCCAGGATCCTTTTATCGATAATATAAATAGTACAGGTGGTCAGTTGTATTTCAACCTCGGTAATATATCTGAAGACGTACTGAAGGACTCTCATAAATTCTTCGAGAATGGTATGCCGGATCCTACTACTGGTCTGGACAAAGTTGACTCTACTGAATGGGGACGTCAGCCTAAATTCCAACAGCAGATCACCCAGGCATTCGACAATGACCCTGCCATCCGTAAATACCAGGACGTTGGTTATGATGGTCTGGAAAGTAGTTATGAACAGACATACTACAAAGATTACCTGACCAGGCTGGCGGCTAACTTTGGTACTGCTTCTGTCATCTACCAACAGGCTGCCAGGGATGCTGCGAACGATGACTACAAACACTACCGTGATTATGATAGCGGCAACATCCTGATCCGTTACAAGAGATACAGCAACCCTGAAGGTAACTCACCTGTATCTAATAATTCCACTTACTCCATGGCAGCGACAAACATTCCTGAAACAGAAGATCTGAACAGGGATAACACGCTGAATGAAACAGAAGAATACTTCCAGTATAGAGTGAACCTGCGTCCAAACATGGCAGTAGGTACCAACAACATTGTGGATAAGATTCAGGCAGATGTAACACTGGCAGATGGCAGAAAGACAACTGAAACCTGGTACCAGTTCAAAGTGCCGATTGATAAATATGATAAGAAAGTAGGCGCTATTCCTGACTTCAAGTCCATCCGCTTTATGCGTATGTTCCTCACGAACTTCCAGGACTCTGTTGTAGTACGTTTTGGTAAACTGCAACTGGTGCGTAACCAATGGCGTCAGTACAATTATAAACTGCAGGCAGGTGATCCTGTTCCGAACGATGGGAACACTTCTTTCAACCTGACTGCCGTAAACATCGAAGAGAACTCTTCACGTAAACCTATTAATTATGTACTGCCTCCTGGCGTAACACGTCAGAATACTGTGAGTACCAACAATACCACCCTACAGCTGAATGAACAATCCATGTCAATACAGCTCACTGGTTTGGAAGATGGCGATAGCCGTGGTGTAACGAAGAACCTGGGTATGGACCTGCGTCAGTACAAGCACTTACAAATGTACCTGCATGCTGAAGCAATAGAAGATCAGAACTCGCTGAAAGATGGCGAACTGAGAGCAATTGTGAGGATCGGTAGTGACTTCGTTGAAAACTATTACGAGTACGAGGTGCCATTGAAAGTGTCTACCTGGGATCAGCCAAATAACCCGACTAATATCTGGCCGGAAGTGAATGATATGGATATCCTCCTGAGCAAACTGACCGATCTGAAATTGCGTCGTAATAATTGCGCTAGCTGTAATGCACTGGTGAAATATACAGAGTCTGATGGTACGAATTATATGAGCGTAATCGGTAATCCGAATCTGGGTGATGTACGTACCATCCTGTTGGGGGTAACGAATCCAAAGGATAATGGATTGAAGAAGAGTGGTGAGGTTTGGTTCAATGAATTGCGATTGACAGGGCTGGATGAAAAAGGTGGTTATGCAGGTATGGGTAGACTGGATCTGCAACTGGCGGACCTGGGTACTGTCACGGTTTCAGGGAATATGCATACTGCCGGATTTGGTAACCTGGATCAACGTGTGAACGAACGCTTCAGAGATAACTATACACAATACGATGCTGCTGCAAACCTTGACTTAGGTAAACTCTTACCAAAGAAAATGGGGCTGGTCATTCCTGTATATGCAGGTTACTCAAGAGCCGTGAGCCGTCCGGAATATGATCCGTATGACCTCGACATCAAGCTGAAAGATAAAATGCGTATGGCGAAGTCTGACTATGAGCGTGACTCCATCCGCAAGGCTGCAGAAACCTTTACCTCTATCAAGAGTCTGAACTTTACCAACATCCGCAGGGTGAATCCGAATAGAAAGAAATTTCACCTGTGGGATCTGGAAAACTTCGACATCAGTTATTCATTCTCTCAGTCATTGGCCCACTCACCGATCATTGAAAATGACGTGCTCACCAAGCACAGAGGTGGCTTAGGATATACCTTTACCGGTCAGCCAAAATATGTGACGCCGTTCAAAAAACTCTTCAAGACGAAAACGAAATGGCTGGATCTGGTGAAAGACTTTAACTTCAACTATGTACCTTCTCTGCTTAGTTTCAGGGCAGACATCACCAGACAGTTTGGTGCAACACGTATCAGAAACGTTGGTGGTGATGGTACGTTTAAGTTACCGGAAACATATAACAAGTACTTCACGTTCGACAGGTATTATGGTGTGAAATGGGACCTGACCAGGAGTATTAGTCTTGACTTCAACGCGGTGAACAACGCACGTATCGATGAGCCGACAGGCAGGTTGAACACTGCAGCAAAGAAAGATACCATGTGGCGTAACTTCTTTAAACTGGGCAGAACAACGAACTACTATCATTCTGCGAACATCACTTATACACTGCCTACTGCCAAACTGCCACTGACCAGCTGGACGAATGTAGCATTGGGGTATAGCTTTGACTATCGCTGGACGGGTGCTTCATTACTCGCTAAATACCTGGGTAATGCCATCGAGAATACACAGAACAAAACCGTGATGGCAGAGTTCAAATTCTCTGATCTGTATAACCGGTCTAAGTTCCTCCGACAGTTTAGTACATCGACGACGAAGCGACCGCAAAACAATAATAATAGTAAACAGCCACCAGGCAAAAATCAGCCTGCAGCACCAGCCAATGCTGATGTAGAGATATCCCCCATTCTGAAAGCAGTGATGAAACCACTGTTGATGTTGAAACGCATCAATGTGGATTACTCAGAAAACAGTGGTACGAAGTTGCCGGGTTATATAGATAGTACGAAGGCATTGGGTATGAACTGGGCACACTTTACTCCGGGCTTAGGTTTTGTGACTGGACAGCAACCGACAAAAGCATGGTTGGATGACTTTGCGAAGAAAGGGTTGATTACACCAGATACCACCTTCAACGTACAGTTCCAGCAGCAGTTCACACAGCGACTGCAGGTGCAGGCACAGCTGGAGCCATATAACGACTGGCGTATAGATCTGAGTATGACCAAGTCATTTACAAAGACGCATACGGAGCTGTTTAAGAACATGGATTCTACAGGGTACCAACACCTCACCCCATATGATGCGGGTGGATTTGAGATCTCTTATGTAGCTGTGAAGACGATGTTTGGTAAGATAGATTCAGAGACGGGAACGACAACCACTTTCCAGGACTTTGAACGTTATCGTAAAACGATCTCTAACCGGTTGGCGGCATCTAATCCTTATAATAGCATTCCTGGTACACCCACGTACAATACTAAGGATCCTGAGTATCGATATGGTTATAGCCGTTATGCACAGGATGTGTTGATTCCCGCCTTCCTTGCAGCATATACTGGTAAGGATCCGGAAAAGATTGGATTGTTGAAGAATGGTGGTCCTGCAAATGTGCGTAGCAATCCATTTAGTAATTATATACCTCGTCCAAACTGGCGGGTGACCTACAATGGTCTGGCTAAGTTAGATCCGTTCAAGAACTTCTTTACGAACTTCTCTATCACACATGCATATGTAGGTTCCCTGAGCATGAGTTCTTACAACTCTGCGTTGTTGTATGAAGATCCAAGACTGGCAGGTTACCCGGGATTCATTGATACGGTGTCTGGTAACTACATTCCTTACTTCCTGGTACCGAACCTGACCATGACAGAGCAGTTTGCACCATTGATCGGATTGGATATGACATTTACCAGCAGCCTGAACCTGCGTGTGGAATTTAAGAAGAGCCGTTCACTGAGTTTGAGTCTGATCGATTATCAATTGACCGAGCTGCGCTCTACAGAGATCACGATGGGTGGTAGCTATCGTATCAGGAATGTGAAGTTTAAGTTCTTTGGTGAACAGACGGGTAAGAAGGTATCGAATGATATGAACTTCAGATTGGATTTGAGTGTGCGTGATGATAAGACGGTGAATAATAAACTGGATGCGGACCTGGTGATACCGACCAGTGGACAGAAGGTGATAGGAATAGCGCCGTCCATAGATTATGTGGTGAATAATAGATTGAACTTACGGTTCTTCTATGACCGAAGGCAGACGATACCAGTGATCTCTACGGCTTACCCGATAGTGAGCACGAGAGGGGGATTGACATTAAGGTTTATGCTCGCCCAATAAAAGCCGGCCGCCGGTCATATAATAAAAAAGCTTATGTCTTACGGCATAAGCTTTTTTTTATGCGTTAAGTCATAAATAAAAGTGAATATTTTACCTACTTTTGCCCCGTGAGATACTTTTTATTCATAGCGCTCTTTACAGGATTACTGCTACAGAACTGTAGCCAGTACCTGATCGTGCTTGGATATAAGATCAACCAGGGCTATATTGCCAGCGTACTGTGCGAAAACAGGGACAAACCTGAAATGCACTGTAATGGTAAATGTCAGCTGAAGAAACAACTGGAACGGGACCAGCAGCAACAAAACAACGGCACGGCTGGAAAAGAAAAATACGGGGTGTCGTATATCGATGATCTCTATTCGTACAACTTCCGTTCTTACGCCCTATCCACCCTACTCATCGCATATTATCAGAGCACTGTACCATATACTCCTTTATCTGATACCTTCCGCCCCCCACAAGCTTAATCTCCTCCATTTTACTTTCTTAATGAATGAGCAAAGACTGCTCAATTGATAACTATTGACTTTATCATCTACATGAAATATATATTAGCGATAATAGCAGGAGTTCTATTGTCCTTACATTCGTATGCTCAGGTACAGGGCAGCGTGATCGATGCACAAACAGGCGAAGTATTGTCTGGCGTAAATATTCAGTTATTACATCATAGCAAAGGTTGTATAACCGATGCACAGGGTAGATATACCATTACCGGACATTCCGGAGACACCGTACAGGTATCTTATGTAGGTTATCAATCACAAAGGATCGCATTGCCGGCTGGCATCATTTCTTTACATCCTTCTCCTGCCAGTCTCAATGAATTTGTAGTGACCAGCAGCAGAGATAAACAATTACGTACAGATGCACCTATTGCTATCAGCAGGATCTCCACACAGGAAATGCGCGATACAAAAGCGACAACACTCGATCAGCTATTGAACAAAGTGAGTGGTGTGTACATGGTACCGTTGCAAAATGAACAGCACACGATGGCCATCCGCCAACCAATCGGTTACAAGAGTTTGTTCCTGTATCTCGAAGATGGTATTCCTATCCGCACCACCGGCGATTTTAATCACAATGCGTTAATTGAAATCAATATGGCAGCTTTGCGTACGATAGAAGTCGTACGTGGTCCTGCATCTTCCCTGTATGGTAGTGAAGCGGTAGGGGGCGCAGTGAACTTCATCACAGCAGCACCTTCATTAAATCCTACCGGACGGGTACAGGCAGAGGTTACAGACAGAGGTTACAAGCGTGCGGATTTCAATGTGTCTAATACTTTTAATAAAGTAGGTTTAACCATGGGTGGGTATTATGCAAACCAGAGCCATGGTTACATGGACCATAGTGACTATCATAAATTCGCATTTACACTAAGAGGAGATTACCAGATCAGTGAGCATACCAAATGGATCAACTCAGCTACATTAATAGATTATTATACTGACCAGATAGGTGGCCTGGACAGTGCACATTTCTTTGGTAAGAACTATACCAACTTCCAGACATTCTCATATAGAAAGGTGAATGCGTTCCGCTACAGGAGCACGGTAGAACATGACTGGAATGATCTGAACCATACTACATTTACCGCCTTCTTCAGAAGCAGCAGTATCAAACAAAATCCATTTTATTATATCTCCGATTCCAAAACAGATGCATTGAAAGCATCAGGGCAGATCAATAATGATAGTTTTAAAAGTTATGGCTTAATAGTGCAACATAAGAAAGAATTCGCGTGGCAGGATGCAAGTATCATTGCAGGTGTGAGTATGGATTATAGCCCTGCGGGTTACATTGCGAACTATATTGATGTAGATAAAAATGCGGCAGGTTATTACATACATTATACACCTACCGATTCAGTGCTTACCAATTACAATGTAAAGTTGCTGAACACAGCTGCATATGTACAAGGTAATATGTCGCTGGCACATGGTCTGAAACTGGTCGCAGCAGTACGTTATGACCGGATGGATTATAATTTCGAAAACCATTTATCTGCTACTTCCTATACCGGTGCGGCCAGTGAAAAAAACAACTTCAATGCATTTACACCTAAGTTAGGTTTGACTTATGATCTGGGGCATAGTCGTGGATTGTATGCGAATTATAGTGTAGGTTTTGCACCTCCGAATATCACAGAATTATACACAGGTGTGAAAGTGCCTACACTGAAACCCGCTACTTACAATAACTATGAAGTTGGCGGCTGGATTGGATTTGCAAAGGATATGGGATATGTGGATGTGAGTGTATATGAAATGAAAGGCACCAATGAAATTGTGAGTGTACGACAGTCAGATGGTACTTACTTAAATCAGAATGCAGGGCATACCACACACAGAGGTGTAGAATGGAATGTGCGTTATACACCAGTTACATCTATACAACTGCGTGTAAGTGGTCAGTATGCAGATCACTTCTTCAATGATTACACAGAGAAAGGCGTGTCTTACGCCGGCAATCAAATGAATGGTGCGCCGCATGTGATCACAAATTGTGAAGTGACATTCAAACCTGCATTTATCAAAGGTTTCAGGATTGGTGCAGAGTGGCAGCACATCAGTAAATATTACATGGACCCACAGAATACCAAAATATACAATGGATATGATCTGTTGAACATTCGCACAGGTTACGCATGGAAGAGCTTTGAATGCTGGATCAATTGCCGCAATGCAGCAGATGTGATTTATGCAACGACAGCGGAGAAGACAGCTTATAGTACCAGCTATTATCCTGGACAGAAGAGAACATTTGATTTTGGGGTGGCTTATACATTTAAATAATGAGAAATAAATTGTGGATCATATTGGCAGGCCTTTTATCGGCCTGCCATCCAAATAAAGATAAAGAATACACACTCTCACATGGAGATGCATCCTGTGCATTTATATCAGAAACAGCAGATGGTAAAAAGGTCATCAGCTGGATAGAAGCGCAGCCGGGTGCAGATACAGGTATGATGTATTATGCTATACAGCAGGGTGATACTTTTTCCACACCGCATGCAATACCGGTAGCCAACAATGTATTGCCGCATGCAGAGAATATGCCGAAGCTGTTGTTTAAACCAGATGGCGAGATCATTGCGATGTATGGTGTAGAACAACATGATCCGCGCAATCAATGGGCAGGCAGAGTATTCTATACACATTCATTGGACGCAGGTAAGACATGGTCCGAACCGCAACAACTGGTGACAGATACGAGCAGTTATGACCAGCGTTATTTTGATATGGCTTTATTACCTGATGGACAGGCCGGTGCTATCTGGCTTGATAACAGGAAAGATATCAATGCAGAAGGTTCTACCTTATACTTTGCAAAGACTAGTGGACATGATGGGTTCAAAGGAGAGCATGCCATTGCAGAGACAGCGTGTCAATGTTGTCGTACTGATTTATATGCAGATCCAAAAGGACATTTACATGTAGCATTCAGAGATATCATCAGTGATTCTATTCGTGATATGGTACATTTATTATCTGTGGATAAAGGTGCTACTTTTTCTGCACCTGTAAGGATCAGTGCTGATAACTGGGTAGTGCGGGGATGTCCACACACAGGGCCTGCGATGGCTGCGAATAGTTTTGGTCTGCATTGTGTATGGTTTACAATGGGGGGTGGACAAGGAGTATATTATTGTCATTCTACAGATGAAGGAAAGACCTATTCACAGAGGGATACCGTGAGTGTAACACCGATGGCAAAGCATCCGCAGATAGCGGCAGTAGGGGATGATAAGCTGGTGATTGTGTGGGATGAGCCGGTGAAGGTGGGCAAGGAATTTAATAGCAGGGTAGGATACCAGGTACGCAAAGGAAATGGTAGTGTGATGAAATCAGGTATACTAACGGGTGACAGTTTGTATGTGACATTTCCGGTAGTAAAAGCAGTGGATGTGCAAACAGTGTTAGTGGCGTATACGAAAAAAGGAAGTGTATGTTATAGATGGTTAAGTATATAAAACCAAAAAAGGTGTACCATTGTTGGTACACCTTTTGATTTCTTTTTCTCAGTAACTAAAAGCACCTGCCCAGTCCTGGCGGGTAGCCCAGCGACCGTAGTTATTTCTTTTAGATCTGTCGGAGTAGAAGCGCCATTCTGCTTTCCATCTCGGATAGTAGAGACGCAACAAATACAGTGTTGCAAATGTAAGCATAGGGATATGGTTTTTTAGGATAGATAGTTAGCATTATTAATAAACTCTTAAAGTTCATAGATAGTTAGGTATCACATTCCACTTTAATGGTAGTTCGTCATACCATTATTTAACCCCTTGTCTGCCATCATTATACCACATTCATTTATAGACAAAAAGTAAGCTGTCTCAAATATATATAGAAATATCTGCTTATGAAATAACATCTAAGTGTTATATTATAACTTTTTACTCTTTATAAGTGTAGATAGCATTTGCCTGCTGGGTACATGTGATCACTAAATCATTGATACACACATGCGCGGGTAGTGTAGCACAGTAATAGATGGTATCTGCCACATCTTCTGCCCTTAATGGTGTAAATCCTTTGTACACATCGTCCGCTTTGCCGGCATCACCCTTGAATCGTACTACTGAAAACTCTGTCTCCGCAGCACCCGGATGTATAGCCGTTACTTTTATAAAGTAAGGCAGCAGATCGATACGCATACCCTGTGAAATCGCATCTACCGCAGCTTTGGTAGCACAGTATACATTCCCTTTTGCATACACAGTTTTAGCAGCTGTAGACCCCAGGTTGATAATATGTCCTTTCTTACGGGCTTTCAGCCATGGAATCACTACGCGGGATACATACAGTAATCCCTTCACATTCGTATCGATCATCGTATCCCAATCTGACAAAGTACCTTCATCGATTGTAGAAAATCCTAATGCTAACCCCGCATTGTTGATCAGGATGTCTACCGCTTTCCATGAATCAGGGATTTGCTCCAATGCACTGCTCACCGCTTTTTCATCCCGCACATCAAAAGTCAAAGGCAGCACCTTGATGCCATTCGCTTTTTCCAGGTCCTGCTGCAAAGCAGTTAACCGTTCCTGTCTTCTACCTGTGAGGATAAGGTCATAACCGTTAGCTGCAAACTTTCTCGCACATGCTTCTCCAAACCCGGCAGTGGCACCGGTAATAAGTACTATACCCATGTCAAAAATGATTATTTACTTCACCAAAGTTACAGTGCCTTTCTTTAAAATTGTTTTTCCTGTGAAATCTTTTCCTTCCAGTATCCAGATATAAGTATCTACTGGTGCAGGTTGCCCTTTGTAAGTGCCGTCCCATCCCTGCCGGAAGTCAGTAGAGGAGTAGACTTCCTGGCCCCAGCGGTTAAAGATGCGGAAGTAATTATATTCAGTGATGCCCACAGGAATAAAACGGAACAGATCGTTTTTTCCATCACCATTTGGGGTAAAGGCGTTGGGTACATAGATGTCAGGTCCTGTATAGTATTTGATGCTGATAGTATCGTATCCCACACATCCCTGTGAATTGGAGACGCGTAGTATGTAGGTGACGTCTTCATTCCATTTCAGTTCAGGATCTGCAATATTCACATTGCTCAATCCATCTGGTGGCGCCCAGGCAAAGAACTCCCCTCCTGAAGCATGTAGTGTGAAGGGTTGGCCTTTTGCCAGAATAGTATCATTGCCGGCAAAGGGGAAGACCTCATAGATGGTGATATCTTTCGTAACGGTGGCTACACAGGAATGATCTGTGTATAATATCAGGGAAACGGTGTAGACACCTCCATGCTCATAGGTATGGCTTACATGCGCTCCGTAGGCCCTGCTGATTACACTATCTCCTGTTAGCCCCAGGTCCCATCTTCTGTCTGTAATATGTCCGTAAGTGTAAATAGACTTGTCGTCAAATAGAATGCGGTCGCCTTTGCAATAGCCGGTTACATCAAAATCGCCTTTCAACCCCGGGTAGTTACTCACTATGCCGGTGGTGCTATCTGTACAGGCCAGTCCTCTGTTCACTACTAATTTCACAACATATTGCCCGGTATCAGGGTAGAGGTGTCTGAACACGGCCTTATCTGTTACCAGGGTATCAGTACCATCGCCAAAGTCCCAGTAATAGGTGGAAGTATATCCCGCATTGCTGGTATTGGGCATAAGTACACTGAGGTCTGGATCGGGTACACAGTTCTGAAGGGTAGGAGGGAAGCCGGCGGTGATTTTGGTGTTACAGTTAAAAACGGTGAGCAGGATGTCTTTGTGATGAGTACCTATCATTTTGCCTGTGCGGCGATCGAACTCTGTCACACATACGGATACGACGTATTGACCTTCTTTGGGTGGTACGCCTGTTAGAAATCCATTGTTGTCAATAGACACCTGTGGCGTGCCACCCATTGGATTTGATCCCGAATAAGGTGACTTATAGCTCACAACATTATTATATGGGGGCGGATTGGCGCTGGCGGCTTCATTGCGGCTGGCGCCCCCGGTGAGGGCACTGCACAAACTGTAGGTCAGACTATCACCATCGGGGTCGGAAGCAGAGTAATCGTAATACAGCGGCATATTGGCGCAGATCACAATGGCGGCATCTTTGGCAAAGAAAGCGCTCTTGTTCGTCGGACGGCTTTCTGTACCGGGTATCATGCAGTAGAAAGTGGAGCCTTCATGTTCTGAATTGTTGATGTTGGCCAGCTTTTCTCCCCGGCAGCATCGCTGGTAGACGACATAGTAACCTCCCGGGATAGGTCTGAGTGATAAGGTATCTCTGTAAATAGCTACTTCCAGGTTTTGGGCGCGTGGCGCCAAACAAGGATTCCGCAATGTATCGCGCAGCGGATAGCGTTCTTTGATAAATAGTAACCGGGCATTTACAACACGGGAACCACCGGAAGTATAAATATTCACAGGCACCGGATCTTCAAAGTGATCCAGGCAGCCCTGAATTTCACCACAGGTGAAATCAGCATTCCTGTATAGTTTAAGTGTGATCTGATACTTGTAGGTGCCATCAGGATTCATGGCTATAAAAGCATAATATATCTCGCCACCAATAATATGGTAACCAGCAGCAGCAACGTGGATCAAACTACAGCAAATAAACAGAATAATAGATCTATGCATTAGTTGGGGTTGTGCATGAGCTCTACGAAGACTTAACTATAGGAATGTAAATAAAAAAAAGGAGACGGGCGAATGAATTAAATCGCCATATGAAGGGGTTTGAAAACAATCGGAATCCGCATGAACGGATTCCGAAATATTATCTGATCAAGGTAACAGTGCCTTTGCGGATCACTGTCTCACTATTTACGTTCTTACCCTGCACTACCCATACGTAAGTGCCGATAGCAGCGGGTTTGCCATCATAATTACCATCCCAGCCCTGCAGGTATTCAGTCGTACTGTACATAAGTTTTCCCCAACGGTCAAATACCCTGAAGAATTCCATTTGGGTAATGCCTACTGGCAATGGTCTGAAGATATCATTTTGCCCGTCACCGTTAGGCGAGAAACCAGTAGGTACATAGATGTCCGGACCTACTATGAAACGGAGGTTAATAGCATCTGTACCGGAGCAGCCCTCAGCCGTATAGGCAGTTACGGTATATGTAATATCATGATTGATAGTCGTTGTGGGGGTGTCGATAGTTGGATTGTCCAATCCATCTGCCGGGGTCCACACATAAGTTACGCCGCCGGTAGCATGCAGTGTGAACGGCTGGTTCAGGATGGCAATGGTATCATTACCCGCAAATGCATGTACCTGGGGTACCACGTTGATCAGAACTGTATCAGTCACCGGTTTGGGACAACCCTTGGTGTCAGTGACAGTAACAATATATTGTGTCGTATCTGTTGGCTTAGCCACAGTTGTTGACTGGTTAGGAGCCGTTAAATAAAAGGTCGGCGTCCATTGATAATAGGAGCCACCAGATGCAGTCAGGGTAACCTGGTCTCCATAGCAGATAGTAGTGTCTTCCCCGGCATAAGCAACAGGGGGATCTACCACTTTTAAGCTCACCGTATCATATCCGCTGCAATCACCCAGACTGGCCACTACCGCATATGTTACATCTGGAGAGGGAGGTACAATTACAAGAATGCTGCTGTCGCCCACCTGTGTATTGGTGGATACATCATACCATGTAAGGGGGTAATCCCCATCCGCGAAAGACCTGATATGCAGGGTATCACCCGTACAAACTGTACTATCAGCAATTGTTCTTACAATGAGCGTATCACGTACATCAATATTCACGGTCGCGGTATTCGTACAACCTGTTCCATCTGTAAACGTCACGGTATAAGCCGTATCCATTTTTGGACTGACGGTCGGTGTCGCAGTATTGGCGTTGGTAATATTATAATCAGGTGTCCAGGTGTAGGAGCCGGTTACTACCTGTCCATCCACTACACTTTCTGCAGAGAGCTGCAATGAGTTGCGGATACAAAGCAGGGTATCTGGTGTGGTGGTAATAGGTGGATTGTCGTAAACAACGATCGTACTGGTATCGGACCTGACACAACCATTTGTTGTAGTGACATCCAGAATGACAGTATAAGTGCCTGCACCTGGATATTTATACGAAGCTACAGAAGACCATGAAGTATCTGCTGATGTACTGGTATCGCCAAAGTCCCACCTGTAAGTGGCGATGGCATCTGTAGCACTGGTAGTGGTCGAAGTATTGGTGAATGTCGTTGTTGTATTACTACACAAGCCAGCAATTTGCATATCCGGCGTGAGCTTCGGATATACATATACCACAGCAGTTGCCTTGTCACCGCAATTGCTGGTTTGATCTACATACAATGTTACATTGTATACACCTTCTGCAGCATAGGTATGTGTAAAAGGATCTGTGCTGGTAGTGGTATAAGTGGTGCCATCCCCAAAATCCCAGTCATAGGTTTTACCCTCCGTACTGTAGTTCAGGAAGGTGATGGTATACCCTGAACAATCATCGTATTTATCCGGCATAGCTGCTTCCACTTCGCGTACGCAGGTGGTGACGATCATGTGAAAATCCTTTCTGTGAATACCGAGTAATTGACCATCCCGATATTCATAGGCACATACAGTGACCACATATTTTCCCGGATCGGGTGCAATACCTGTGATCAAACCAGATTGAGATACGATATAGGCATCATCTCCGAGGGGAGTCGTACCTGTATATGGACTTTTGTAAGGAACGGAAGAATAAGGTGGTGCTACGGCAGCAGGTGGTGTAGCATATTTATCCCCACCATTGGTGACTTTACCACCAGCATAAGCTGCACAGAATACATACACAATACTATCACCATCAGGATCAGTCGCAGAGAAATCGTAAGTAAATTTCTTATTGGCACAAACAAGGACAGCTTCATCCTTATTGAATACAGGACTTGAGTTCGTGATAAAATTATTGGTAGTGCCCGGCAATTCTGTAAAGTAAGTGGCACCATTACCCGGGTAGTTGGTTTCATCATTCGCCCTGTGCGTATCCACGATATTCGCCATGGTGTAGTCGCGACAACAGGTCTGGAATGACACTGTGTATCCTGCCGTACTTATAGGTACTGTCACCGTTCCTACATATGTACCGATCTGAAAACAGATCTTAGGAGGATTAACAATACAAGGGTCTGCCGTTCCGGATTCTATAGTCTGCTTGTTGGTTTGTGATATCAGGAAAGGAGAGCCGGAGAGCTGACTGTTATCCGAATTACTGAACACGGCAAAGTATACAGAGTTAGGCAATTCGGCCAGGTTAGCAGCTTCATCACACACACGGTATAGCTTCAGTGTCACCTGGTAGGTAACGGTAGTAGTGGTACTTGATACGTACTTATGCGACATCTCTCCCCCAATGATATGGGAAGCTTTGGAAATCAATCCATAGGAGAGTATCAGGAGCAATAGAAGGGTTCTTTTCACAATTTTTGATCTTGGCAAAAAAGAGTAAACTGATGCAAGAGCTGATTGCTGGCAGTGGGAACTTCCCACATGCCCATGTGGCCTGTTTCTTCAAAAATGTAAATGCTGCTGGTCCGTGGAAGGGACACCTGTGGCAATACACTTTGAAGAGGAACGGCTGTATCATCTTTTCCGATTACAAACAGCACTGGTACTTGTATAGATGACAACACGGCGGTGCGGTCAGGTCTTGTTATCATGGCTTCATAATATGCTTCCATAGAAGCAAGGGGACAAGCAATGCCCATGTTCACATATGCTTCAACACTTTCCGGATGTTTCGCCTTAAAACCCGGGCTGAACATATTCGGGAATGCCTGCCTTATAAATGCTTCACTGCCATATTGTTCCATCAGCTTGATCGATTTACGGCGCGCTTCTTTCTTCTCTTCAGTATCAGCGAGGGCTGTAGAGTGGAACAGGCCCATTCCCTGTAGTATTGATGGGTACTTTTCTGCAATAGCGAGGGCTACATATCCACCCATGGAGTGGCCGATGATCACTGCCTTTTCAATACCGGCAGACTGTAATGAGGTATAGACATTATCAGCCATGCTATCAATAGTCAACGCAGTGGTGAGCAGATTATTGCCAACTCCCGGTAAATCCAGCGCAATTACCTCAAAGTATTCACTTAAATATGCTTTCTGCACATTCCAGATCCCCGAATTTTCAGCAAATCCATGCAGCAATACTATTACGGGTCTCTCTTCTATTAGATGAATATTTTGGGTAGAAAGTTTATTCGGCATCAGAAAAATAATTTATTTGAATACGTTATTATGTTGGCGCGGCAATAATTATTGAGGAACAACCGGTAACGTAAAATAGATTTTGTTGATGTTTACAAACGTTTACGTGTCAGCCGCAAAAAGAAACTGTAAAGGATCAGCAATATACAAAATAGAACAGCCGCCTTTGACAATAAGTCTCCATATTTTACATAGAACGTCATATAATTGCCTGGTGTTACACTTGCTTTTAAAACGCCCTCCTGCCAGTAAGGAAGAGATGCTGTAATATTTCCCCCGGGATCTATGAATGCCGAGATGCCGGTATTGGCACTTCTGGCCACCCAACGACGGGTTTCAATAGCACGCAGACGGGCATATTGCAGGTGCTGACGGTGGCCTTCGGTATTTCCCCACCAGCCATCATTGGTCATAATAAACAGCATGTTCGCACCTTTTCTTACATGCTCAGCCACAAATTCCCCATATACAGATTCATAACAGATAGTCGGAAATACCTTTATGTTGGCAGCCTTGTTTTCCATGATTGCTACACCCGGTGTACGGCCATAACTACCACTAATACCTCCAAGATCCAGGGCCAGGTAATCCATAAATTTCAGGTAGTGAACATACGGGATCAACTCAACACCCGGCACCAGTTTAGATTTATGATAAACCTGGACCAGGTTCGATGTGTCTATAAGCACACCGGCATTGAATACATCATATACCATATCACCATCAGCATTATGGCGGGCAGATGTAGAGGGTTCATCATTTTTCTCATAGCGCTTCAGTGTAACGGCTCCTGTTACTAGACTGGCTTTTGGATATTTGTGTAATAATAACCGGATCCTTTGCGTATAGTTTTCGTAAGCGATTTTGTCTTCCCACGCACCATGTACAAAAAGGGCTGTTTCAGGCCATACGATAAAAGCGGTATTGGAGTCAATTTTCTCTTCAGTGAGCTGAAGCATTTTATTAACTTCCAGCGATTCATTTTCATCTGCAAATTTATCGTAAGGGTCAATGTTGGGTTGTACTACAACGACTTCGGTAGTTTTTTGAGGAGCATGCAACCCTGTGTCAATGAAACCACTTATCAGCAAAGGCACTACCAGTATCAATACCGGTTTCCAGATCTGTTTTACAACAGGCCGTTTGTAAAATTTATACTGAAACCAAACATGGTAAATCGCAAGGTTGGTAACCAGTATCCATAGTGTACCACCACTTACGCCTGTATATTCATACCATTGTACCCATGTAGGATGCATGGCAAAAGCGTTGCCAAGGCTGAGCCATGGCCAGCTAAGTTCCCATTGCAGGTGGATGTATTCAAACGTCATCCAGTAGACAATGAACGTAAAATAAGCAAGGGTCGGGCTCACCCATTTACGGGTTCTGCGGTATCCCATCACGGGTACAAGCATGAACAGGGTATTGAGCAGATTGGCGGCTACACCGCTGGCAGGCACGGTGGTATTGCCTACCCACCAGGTAGTGGCTACATTCCAGCAGAAGAGTAACAGGAAGGCGCATCCGAAAAAGCGGGCCCTGTTCTCCACGATATCCGCCAGGCGAAGCAGGGGGATAAATGCAATGAAAATCAAAAAGGTAAGGGGTGAGGTGGGCCATGCTGCCCAGAGGAGCAGGCTGCCTGTAAGGCTCAAAATAGCGGGTAAATAACGTTTTGCCATAGCGGGTCAAAAATAAGGATTATGACTAAGCGGCATCAAAATAAAAAAGGAGGAAACATAA
>Ga0316604_10001569_pt1 | contig 19641 bp, 19 predicted proteins | sample OWC_soil_day20_C_FD_207650 | JGI IMG/M metagenome (GOLD analysis project Ga0316604, IMG submission 207650) | Wetland soil microbial communities from Old Woman Creek delta, Ohio, United States - OWC_soil_day20_CT | ecosystem: Environmental > Terrestrial > Soil > Wetlands | place: USA: Ohio...
CCACAGGAAATGCATTTCTCGCTGGTGATTTTGTGAATAGCGCCATATTTGCCCTCAATCGCATCTGTCGGACAAAAGGCCTTACACGAGTCACAGCCCTTGCATGTCTTGCGGTCAATTTCAATAACGCCGTTTAACTCCTGTTTCTGAAATCCTTTCAAGACTATACCTCCCTCATAAGATTTAAGATAACTTGCTCAAAAGTCCAGACTTGTCTACGTAAAGGAGCTAAGTTAACTTAGTAAATCAGAAAGCATTTGCCTTTCTGATTTACTAAAAAAACTATGGCAATCCGGCGTTATCCATTGCATATTACCGCTTTTACAGTAATAAATCACTGCCGCCAACCATTACAGCCGCAACCTCTTGTCCAGCCTGCAGAGGGCCGCTGCCTGCCGGCACGTCAATAAGCACATTACAGGCAACCATTGATTTGAGAACCCCATTACTTTGTTCCCCTGTTAATTTCACATAATTAATATCATTAAGCTTCTGCACCTTTGCTCTTAAAAACCTGCGTTGGTCACTTGCTTTATTAAAATCGTCTCCTAAAATAGCCGAAAATTTAAGCGGCAGTTTATTTTCGAAACCCATCATTTTTTTGATCAACGGTACAACAATTAAATCAAAAGTTATGAATGCGGCTGCCGGGTTTCCCGAAAGGCCAATAATTAATTTATTATTGTATCGCGCAGCTATAACTGGCGAACCAGGTTTCATATCTACTTTCCAAAAAACAATGTCTGCGCCGATTTTTTTTAGAGCAGCCGGTACAATATCGTAATCCCCGACAGAAACCCCGCCAGTAGTAATGACTAAGTCGGCCAGTTCCAGCGCCTGCGTAATGCGCTCCACAATGGCTGCTTCTTCATCCGGAACGATGCCGATTGTTAGCGGCGCTGCCCCTAGCTGCGAGCAATAGGCACCAAGGCTGTGCAAGTTGGAATTATAAATCTTCCCTGGCGTTAGTTCTTCGGCAGGATCAATTACTTCATCACCCGTACTGAGAATAGCAACCTTAACTTTACTAACCACCGGTATGGCAGTTACCCCTATTCCCGCTAACAATCCCACAAGCGGCGGAGTCAAGACTGTCCCTTTTTGGGCAATTACTTCTCCCCGGCAGACATCCTCACCAGCCCGAATAATATTGCACCCTGGTTTGAGGGGGTAAAATAATTCAACCTTATTCCCTGTTCTGTTTACATCTTCAAATTTGATAATTACATCAGCGCCCTTAGGCAGAGGAGCCCCGGTCATAACCTTAATAGCAGTTCCCGAGATTACTTGCTTTTCCGGCACATAGCCAGCCCGTACCTCTTCGACAACATTCAGTATTGCAGGATTTGATATGCTCGCATCTTTCGTATCTTTCGCCTGTAACGCATAGCCATCCAACGGCGACTTATCAAATGGCGGCAAATTTATGGTTGTCTGGATATCCTGGCTAAGAACCCGGCCAACTGCATTATCTAAGGTTACCTGGCACTCTTTGGCTGGCGGAATTAAATCCAGCAATAATGTCTGCGCTTCTTCCAAGGGAATACCTGTTCTCATTTTTCCACCTCCAGTTCTTTCATTATGCCCCTGTGCCAAAGGAACAAGCAGGATACTGACAAACATCACATTCCAGACACAAGCCGCCCATTCCCAGCTTTACAATCATTGGCCTTGTGACTGTCTGTCCTGTCAACACCAACGGTAAAACAAGATCAAAAACTGTTGTTTTATGGTACATTACACAGCCTGGCAATCCTAAGATCGGCATCTTACCCAAATAGGCCACCATAAGCATCGCACCCGGCAGTACTGGTGCACCATACGTTACAAGGCGGGCACCGGCTTTTCTAATGCCGCTGGGAGTGACATCATCAGGATCGACTGACATACCTCCGGTTGTTAATACCATTTCAGCGCCCTTAGCCTGCAATACTTTAACTGCCTGTGCGATTTTCTCGGCATCATCCGGAACAAGAATATGGTCAATTACCTGACAGTTAAAGCCTTCCACCTTTGACTTTACAACCGGCCCGAATTTATCCTCTATCCGACCGTGATAAACCTCGCTGCCGGTTGTAATAATCCCTACTTTATAGGGATGAAACGGTTTAACGGCTGCCACTTCGATATGTTTAGTTAAAGTCTCAATCATCTCGATTTTTTCTTCATCAATAAGTAACGGAACAACCCGGACAGCAGCCACTTTATCTCCCTTTTTCACAGGTCTGCTATTATTGCGGGTGGCGACAACGATTTCTTCAATCATATTAATCTGCGTCAAAAACTCTTCATTAACGGCAAACATCCCATCATGCTCGGCAATAAGATTAACCTTACCTTCTGCCGGTTCTGTCAAGCTAAGCCCTTGCCCTGCTACTGCCTGGGCAAGACGCATCCCGGCATCATTTTCATGCAAGAATCCTTTTCTCATCTCCCATACATAGAGATGTTCCTTTCCCAGCTTCAGAAGATCAGGGATGTCTTCTTCTGTAATGATATGTCCTTTTTTAAAGGCCTGCCCTTTAAACTCGCCTGGTATTATTTTAGTTATGTCATGGCACAATACATTGCCGATGGCATCTTCTACTCTGACAATCTGCATGGATTTTTCCCCTCCTGATTTATCCGATGACTAACCCGCTCTAAGACTCCCGCTCCTACAAGCGGGAGTAAGAGCGGCTAAGTCCCTGGATAATTTCGACTAGAATTCAGGCGGCGTCAAAACAACGTCTGAATTAAGTCTCCATTTAGCCCATTCAAAAATTCAATTAGCCAGTTCTATTTTGTCACCGGCCTTTATCCAACCCGGTGTAAGTACTTTAGTGAAAATGCCTTCTCTCGGCATAACACAGTCACCTGTTTGTTCTCGGATGGCACATCCTTTGTGACATTCCTTGCCTATTTGCGTCACTTCCATCAAGGCTTCACCGATCTTAAGCTGGGTACCTACCGGCAGTTCAAATAAGACAATCCCTTCAGTGGTAATATTCTCAGCAAAATTTCCTGGTTCAAGCTGATTAAACCCCTGGTTTCTGATCTTATCAATACTTTCATTTCCCAGCAGACTTACCTGTCTGTGCCAGTCACCGGCATGGGCGTCCCCCTGCAAACCGGAATTTACTGCGAAATAGCCCTTCTCAATAGGGCGCTTTATTTCACCTTTTTTTTCACTTATATTTATAGCCAATACCTTTGCCATGCTCAATTCCCCCTGTTTAGTAAAACCTGTTCCTAAATTTTATCCCTGCCCACATTCAGAAGCCGTCCCCTGCAGAATATCCAGTGCATGGTCAAGAGCAGGAATAATTGCTTCTAGCGACTCGCGTACTCCCTTGACACTGCCAGGCAGATTAATAATCAGCGTCTTGCCCCGGATTCCGGCTGTCGCTCTAGACAGCATTGCTTTGGGTGTTTTTTGCAAGCCATAATAACGCATAGCCTCAGGTATTCCCGGAACTGCCTTTTCAATTACTTCCCAGGTAGCATCAGGAGTCACATCACGATTGGAAAAGCCAGTCCCGCCGGAAGTAAGTAAGAGGGCCGGCGCTAATTCATCGCAGATATAACAAAGCTCCTTTATAATCAGTTCTTTTTCATCAGGTATGATTTTGTAATATTCAGTACTATAACTAGGTCCCAGAGATTCCTGAATCTGCTTGCCGCTTAGATCCTGCCGTTCCCCTCTGGCGCCTTTGTCACTGAGAATCAGGATACCGGTTTTATACATCGTATCATCTCCATATATTAGCCTTCACTCTACCGCTCGCTTAACATGACCACTTTTGCCGCCCATTTTTTCCATTAACTGAATGTCCGTAATTTTCATCCAGCGGTCAATGGCTTTGCTCATATCATAAATCGTCATGGCCGCTACACTAACCCCACTGATAGCCTCCATTTCCACACCGGTTTTTCCTGTCGTTTTAACCTGACAACAGATAATTATTTTAGAATTTATTTCGTCGATTTCAAACTCAATATCTACGGAAGTCAGCATCAGCGGATGGCACATTGGAATCAGAGCGGCTGTTTGTTTTGCTCCCATAATACCGGCTACCTGCGCAACTCCCAAAACATCTCCTTTTTTTATACCTCCACTCTGTATGGCCTGCAGGGTAGCCGGCTGCATATGAACAACCGCCTGTGCTGTCGCGGTGCGCACTGTATCATTTTTTTCACTGACATCCACCATGCGGGCATAACCGGCATTATTGAAATGAGTAAAATCCATTTTATCCTCCTATTTGGTACATCTTGCGCTTGTTGTCTTCGCCCCAGCCTTCATCCATATGATGGCGCTGCGGCTTTTCCCGTATTGCCTTGCTAAAGATATCTGACAGTATCTCATCACTAGCATGATTTTGCAGAGCCAATCGTAAATTAAACTCCTCTTTACCAAACAAACATCCCCGAAGTTTACCGTCAGCGGTCATACGAATCCGGTTACACTCGTTGCAGAAATGATCGCTCATAGCACTGATAAAACCAACTGTCCCCAGACCACCGCGCACCCGATAAGACTTAGCCGGACCATTCCCTTGAACATTAGCCTCTTTATACAATTCATATTTTTGTTCAATAATTTCTCTAATTTCGCTTACTGTCACAACCCGGTCTGTTTTATAGAATGGTAAATCGCCTACAGGCATAAACTCAATAAATCGTACATGGAGCGGCATTTTTTTTGTTAATTCAACAAAATCCAGTATTTCATTATCATTAATGCCTTTCATCACTACAGTATTAATTTTTACCGGAGCCATCCCGAGTTCTAAAGCCTTAGAAATGGAACGCGCCACTTCATGCAAGTTTCCTCGGCTGGTTATATATTGGAACTTCTCTTCTTTAAGACTGTCCACACTGAAATTTACCCTTGTCAAACCAGCTGCCTTCAATTCCTCAGCCATGTCGGCAAATAACATTCCGTTTGTTGTAATTGCTATATCATTAATCTTCGGAATACAGGCAATATCGGCAATAAGCTTAGTAATATTTTTGCGAACAAGCGGCTCGCCGCCTGTTAATCTTACCTTTTGAATTCCTATCTTGGCAGCAACTTTAACAAGACGAACAATTTCTTCCAGGCTTAGTATATTGTCATGACCAAGATCGTCGACTCCCGCTTCCGGCATACAGTACTTGCACCGCAAATTGCACCTATTGGTAACAGAGACACGCAAATAATCAATATTTCGAGCATAACTGTCAAACATAGCTTATTCACTTCCTTCCTCTATATAGCGGATACTTAGTCTCAATAATCAGAAAATAAAACTTCTGTGCAGATGCGCACAGAAGTTTATTGTTCAAACTCATGAAGCGCCTCCTTCCCAAGATTGGGAGATAGCAAAATTTCTTTCGCTACCCCGTGAACCAGTAGTTCAGACTGCCAGACCATGGATAACTTTAGGTCATGCAGTTCCGGAGTGCCAGTTTTCAGTTATATATTTTTATTGCAAAATTCGTGCCAATGGTTTTTACAGATACTCGATACTCGCAAAAAGCCTTATAACTACAACATTTTCTCTCATCCTGGCTCTTATGGCACTTTATTTATTTAGAAAAACATCGTTTTATTTGTATCATTTTTGTGTCATTTTGAAACTAACTGTTTCCTTTTAGGAAGACCGCCAACTGCCTATGCAACCAAAATGAAATCTTAGTTTAACCCACCATCACGCTTATCTATAAGTGCTAATCCGGTAGAATACGCTTGACCCAAATATTCACCAAACGCATAATAAGCACGATCGGAAGTGCAGCTAATTAACGGATTCACCAGGCTGGCGATCGGCATTCCATTATGGTCAAGAATTTCTTCATCTGCTTTGACGCCTAGAATTTGACCGATAAATTGCGTATGTGCTCCCATTTCAATTGCATGAAGCAATTTGCACTCAAAGGCTAAGGGAAACTCTTTTACATAAGGCGCATTCACATTATCACTTCGCACGGGAGTAAGACCAGTCACGGCAAATTTATTTGTGTCTTTTCCGGAAACAAGACCAATATAATCTGTTTCCGCTATATGTTTTACTGATGGGATATTAATCGTAAACGCTTTCTGCTGCAAAATATTAGTATACGTCACGCGTGACTTTCTCAGCGAGATCGCTATGCAAGGGGGAGCCGAACAACATATTCCGCCCCATGCAACCGTCATAATATTAGGATGATCGTCAGTATCATAGCTTCCAACAACCCATACCGGTGAGGGCATTGCAAATAATTTAGTTCCAAGTGACCGTTTCATTACTCCCACCTCTTATCCGTAAACCGTTTTACAGCTTAATACGCATTCCGTCATACGCGACACAAACATTCTCATGTGTGGCAACTTCTTCAGCAAGCTGAGCGGTAGTCACAGGTTGACTATAATGAACCGCCAAATGAGTCAACACGGTTTTTTTAGCCCCGATTTGCTTGCCAAGATCAATTGCTTGTTCAAGTGACATATGAGCGTGTGGAAACCAGTTCTCGCCATGGAAAGTCGCATCACAGACTAACCAATCAACCCCTCGCACCTTCACCGCACTAGCTTCAGGAAGCCCGGCGGTATCCGGGTAATAGACCAGGCTATTACCCACAGTTTCCAACAAAAATCCCGCCGTTTCTATCCCATGATTTGCTGGCAAAGGAGTCAACTGTACTTCATCCAAACAATACTTCTTGCCAAATTCCCATGCCTTAACTGCAAAAACTTCCCTCAAATTAGGAAAAGCATCGCTAAACTGCGGTACGGCACTTGGCGGTAAAAATAGTGGGATTGCTTTATTCCTTGATAACTTAACATAATATTCAAGTTCGCCAAGCCCGCCAAAATGATCGTAATGCCAGTGAGTCATAAATACACTCTCAACTTGCGTAATATTTTCCCTGATAAGCTGATGCCGCAAATCAGGCGATGTATCAAGCAATATTTTGCTCTTACCTGTATCGATGAGCGCGCCACTGCGTGTCCTTGCCAATTCAGGTTTACTTCTGGCTTCCTGACAACCTGAGCAGTCACAGAAAAACGAGGGCAAGCCAGGTCCCGCTCCAGTCCCCAGTAATAAGAAAGTTGCTTCCATGTCAGCGTTTCTCCTTGGTGCAATTATTCGGGTAAATATCAGTTATTACGACAGGCAGTCATCATCGCAACTGGCCTGCATTCTGTTTTGTCAGGACACTCTTCACATTGCGAATCATAGGGATAGGCTAGTTCCAAAAAATCACAGGAGGAAAAACCGTTTTTTTCATAAAAAGGTACGGCTTCCCCTTTGGCAACAGTTGTAACCTGGTAAGAATCAGCCACACTGTCAAGCAAAACCCGGCAATACTGCTCCGGCCTGCTAAGCAGCTCCTGCAGCAATTGACTGCCGACTCCCTGCTTACATCCATCTTCCTGCACTGCAAAAACCAACAAATGAAACAGCTTGCTGTCAATTTGCGCCAACATTGCCCCGGCCAAAATTTTATTATCACTTTTTACCAGCACATGTTCCTCAATATCGCCAGCAAGTCCCATGCCATAGCCGGCAAACAACTCCTGTAATTCTACTTCATCTTGGGTTGTAGCAAATACTATTTCGTTTCCCATAGCGATACCTCGGTTATTTTTGTGAATGTAACCAGCAAGCCTTTTCCTGCCAACGGTTTTCCAGGTCACTCGCTAGTTTGGCGATCTCTTTTCTGCTCATTTCGTCTTTTTCCTCACCAGGCAGAGTCACTCTCACGGCTGCTCTTAAGAAATCAATTCTAAAACAAATACCGCCAACAAGCGTTAGTACTGCAGCCATAACCAGCCAGTATACCGAAGTAAACAGCAGGTTAAATAGCATCGGGATTAATGTACCAAAAATTATAATTCCAACCCAAAAAGCCTTGCTGAATTCCCCACTCCACAACTTATTGGCACCCCGCCGGGCTTCCTCAGCTGACGACAGTTTCATGCCCAGCACATAGCCAGGTATCGCCAGAAGTTGGGCTATTAATACCGCGGCAGTCAGATCTTTAACGGCAATTGTATAAGCGCTTTCACTATAGCCAAGAATACACAGTATTAACACTAATGCAGATGCTCCGGTTGCTGTTCCGTTAATTAAGAAAACACCGACTAGTCCGCCACCGTTCCAAAAGGATCTCCCCTTGGCCTCACCCAGTTCAATTCCCGGGTAAGTAACATAGAGTAATGCAGTTATAATTGCCAAAACGGCAACAATAGTCTTGAGCCAGCCAATTCCCGCCCAGGGAATAAAGCTGAAGAAAAATGTCGCGTAGACAAATACCAACGGCATATACAAGCTTTGAATCAGTGAGCCGAAGCTCATAACTGAAGCGAAAGGACGGGCATTGACCAAATGTCCCTTGGTTTTATGCGTTAACTCTTCCAATAGTAACAAGGCACCTACTCCGGCTGCTGCCAACGACACGATACTCACCCAGCCGTTGGTTTGTCCGGCTATTTGATTTCCTGTCAAGTCTGCAACAGCAGCAATAACAAACATCATTGCTCCCATTGCGGCCAGAAAGAAGTACCACGCCGGTTGACTTCCCCAATATTCTTGCTGTTTTTCCATGCTATCCCCTCCTCCTACGGCATAATATAGTAGATCGATGGTTTAGTTCCTAAATGTGGGTATAATGGCTGCGCATTATTTTTCCGTATTAGCTTCACGATTTCACTGTCAGGATCATCAAGATCACCGACATACCGTGCCTTTAACTGGCAGGTTTCCACACACCGAGTAACCATCCCCTCGTCTAATCGCTCAAAACACATGGAGCATTTTTCAACAACACCGTTTTCTTTATGCATTTGACGCACACCATATGGACAAACTACCATACAGAATTGACAGCCTACACATTTCTCCGCATTGATGGCTACAATACCATCTTCACGGTGATAGCTCGCACCAGTAGGACAGCCGTCAACACAGGGAGCATCCTGACAATGCATACATCCGATCGTAATATTATAGGAAGTTAAATTCGGATACTCGCCAATCGGCCCAACCTTGGAAACCTTGCAATATTTCATATCAAAAGGCAAATTATTTTCATTTTGGCAAGCAATTGTGCAGGCATAACAGCCAGCACATTTTGTCAAATCAATTAGCATTCCCCAGTGCATTAGTTGTTCCCCTCCACTTTCGAAATCCGGCACATAACGCCTCTAGAGCAAAAGCTTCCGCAAAGCTCGTCTAAGGTATCCGGATCATCATCCACACATACGTTAATATTGGATTCAAATACGCCCATTAAGCTAGGGTCCTTCATTTCCTTTTCAGGGAACCACCAGCCACGTTCTGCCTGAATTACGTCAGGTGCTACGGCCGAGGTGATAAACGCAGTTTGCTTAACCTTGCCAGTTGGTGTTTCAATCCAAACCCACTCGCCTTCTTTAATGTCCATTTTTTGGGCAAGAGCCGGATTAATAGCAACTCGTGGATAAGGTCTTAACAATCTGATTCTTGTTATTTCTCGATGTTCAGAATGGAAGAACGGCATAAAACCGCCACCAGCAACAAGACTTAAGGGATATTGCTCTGCTAACTCCGGCTTGGCTTCGGCGCTAAACGGCGGTGCAACATAGTGGGGCAATGGATCATAGCCAAGTTGTTCAAAAGTAGAAATTTTTAATTCGATTTTGCCTGATGGTGTAGCCACACCACGAGTTTCGTATTTGCGATAATCACGATCAGAAAAATGCATTCTATAGAGCTGAACAAATTCTTCATAGCTCTCAAGTTCTAAACCGATTGGGTCAAGGCGGTATTTAAATATCTCTTCATCATTTTTCCATGGCCAATATTCCGCTTGCCCCATTCTATGCCCAAGTTCAGACCAGAAGTCTGTGTCAGACTTACGTTCATACATAGGTTCAATTGCTTTCTCGGAGGCAATCAGCCAATCTGAAACCCCGTACGTAGTCGTCATAACCGGTCTTTCTAACCAGCCGGCAGCAGGCAAAATATAGTCAGCAAGCATAGCTGACGGCGTCATCCAATACTCCATTACTACATAGAAATCAAGATTTTTTAGACCTTCATATACCAGTTTGGAGTTTGCATACGCTACTAACGGATTATTTGCCAAGGTGATACAGGCTTTTACCGGATAAGGATCACCTGTTGCCATGGCTCTAAATAGCGTTGAAGGGTTGGCTTCACAGAACCATTCTGCCGGGATACTTTTGCCCCACACGCGTAGCATATTTTCGGTTAGCATTTTATAGCCTGGCCACGAGTTCAATTTAAACCTATCTGCCCCCAGTTGTTTCGCCTGTTGCTCTTCCGGCAGCATATCGTTTAATTCCATTTCCCAGTCAGTGATAAAGGTCGGGTGAGGACCAGGCATTACATCGCCGCCCGGAACATCTAAATTACCACAGATAATACGCAACGCTACACGTGTTTGCGCTGAAGCTGCACTGCCTCTACCTAATTGGTCAGCCGCAACTCCCCATATAATACAGGCCGGTTTGCTCATCGCATACATTCTGGCAGTCTCAGCAATCAATTCTGGAGAAAGGCCAGTTTTTTCGGCTGCCCATTCAGGAGTATATTCCTCTACCCTTTCGCTCAGTTCATCAAAGCCTTCTGTCCAATTTTCAATAAACTCATAATCGCACAAGCCTTCATTAATAATAACGTTCAACCAGGCAAGTCCCAGCGCATTGTCTGAACCCGGTTTTAACGGCAACCAGATATCGGCTTTCGACGCTGACTCAGTAAAGTTAGGATCAATGACGATAATTTTAGTTCCGTTAGCTTTAGCCTGCAGCAATCCACGCATTTCCGGCAAATACGAAGACCCTGGATTATGACCCCAGAAGACAACACATTTTGCGCCAGCGATTTCTGGTTCAGAAGCGCACCAACCGTAAGAGGCAGCTTCAGTGAGGAAAGTAGGGATCCAACATACAGGAGCTGTATGCACAACATTAGGACTACCCAGAAGATTGAAAAAACGCCTCCGAGCAAAATCGTCAGTCCGGTTGGTTCCACCAGTAGTTGCAATGGTTTCGGCACCATATTTTTCTTTTAGTGAAGTTAAACGTGCCGCAATGTCATCTAATGCTTCTTCCCAAGATACGCGCTTGAATTCACCTGATCCACGTTCGCCCACCCGTTTAAGAGGGTAGTTAATCCGGTTGGGGTGGTTGAGATGATCTAATGCCGAAGCTCCCCGCGGGCATTGAGCCCCCGCATTAAATGGATGCTCCGGGTCTCCCACAACCTTTGTTACCACTCCATTTTCAACTGTTGCCAGCATGCCACAGTTCATATGACAGAAGTGACATGCCGCTTTTTTTACTTCACTCATCCTTTATCCCCCAATTTTTATTTGTTTACCGAAGTGTCAGCTGTATGGCTTTCTGTGGACACTGCCCGGCACAGGTATAACAGGCACAGCATTTCTCGGCTGCTGGTGCACTTGCTTTTTGCTGCCCGTTTACAGTCACCATCGTAATTACGGCTTCCGGACAAAAGGCTTCACATAAACCACAGCCGGTACACAGGTCGCCGTCAATACGGAGCTCGACCGAATTACCGCCTGCTTGTTCAGAGCAAGCAACTTTATCAATAACCGGCGGCATATATATCCGCCGCCGGGCTTCCGGAATACTTTTAACTGACAACTTTTCCAACGCCCCTACCAGTGTAGGCAGCTGTTGATATGGTACAGAAACATAGGCTTCAAAATCACTTATATCACTAATGGCTCTGGCTCCATAACAACCAAAAGAAATATTCATTTGCTGCGTTCTCATAACCTGTACCGTCAAATCGGCACAAGTCGAGTTATACCCGGAGGTATGAAAATTATGCCGTTCCCCGGTGCTATAACTTGATGCGCACATTAACCACATCATTTGTTCAGGATAAATTGTAAAAATAACCACATCAGGTTCAAAAGCAGCGTCTTCCAGCGGAGCAAGCACAGTTGCAGCATAGCTGCCGGCCTCAAACTCCTGCCGTGTACTGATCATCTTCTGCGCACATTCAATTGACGGTAATTTCTTAAACAGCAGATATAATTCGCCGGAACGCAGTTTGGGAGACATCGGAATCAGCCCCATAATTGCGGCACCGTCCGGGCAGGCATGCCTGCTTGGCGGCATATATAAGCTATTTCCGCGCCGGGCAAGAGTTATAGCCTGGCAGTGCCGCAGAGGAACCGAAGGCTGCGTTACGTTGTCCGGTGTTTTTTCACCTGGCTTTAGTAGTTTTACAGCAACTGGCGACCACCGAAGTGTCAACATTTTTGTAAGTGCTGTAGCAATTTCGTTATTATTCACCTTGCTTAATCTCCTTTTCGCAACTGTCCTCTGCCATAATTTGTTCCCAAAGTTTTTCCCCGTTCGCTCCAGCAAACATGTTAGCTACCCGTGCCTTCGCCCCGCTAAAATCTTTAGGGAAATCCAACAATAGGTGAAGAACATGGGTCACAGGAATAGTTGAAGAAAATACCTCGAATTTTAATACACAACTAAGACAATACCCTGCTAAGATATCAGCACCGGCTGCTTGGGCTTCCTGCACTCTTTGCTCCACAAGCGTTTCCGTTAATTCCGGGTTAAAGTGAGAAATCTGCCCGCCGCTGCCACAACAAATGGTTTGTTTTTTGTTGTGTTCCATTTCTACTATAGAAAAGCCACTCTGTTGCAGAGCCTGACGTACCTGACTGGCGAAATTAAGTTCAAACCTGTCCGGACAGGCATCATGAATAGTACACTTGATTTTATCTGTTCGCTTACCAGGTTCGAATCTTAATACTTCATATACAGTCTGCACAGCAACACCAGAGGACTGAAAGCTGCTTTTTAGTTGGTAATAACATCCCGGACAGGCAGTAATAATTCGGGAAATATTATGTTTTTTTACAAAATTCGCAAGCTCTGCCTGCATAGTTTCAAATCTTTGCAGTAGTCCCATTTGTGCCAGCGGCTTACCACAGCACGCTGTCCATATTCCCTGGCAATTGCAGTCAGCTTGCAGACGCTGAAAGACTTCTCGTGTTAATTGCGGTGAATACGTCAGTAATGTGCACCCGGGAAAAAACCAAGTGCCGGGATTACCTGTATTCTCAATATCATCATAATGAATGCCATAATAGTTACGGTACATGTTCATTACATTGTTTGGTCTGTCAGGGAACAAGTACCGGTATTGGTCAATATCGAATTCTTTATTTCTTATAGCTTCCTGCCTGCGCTTGGCAAACAGGTCCTTCGGGCTCAGTCCTAACGGACAAACAGCTTCACATGCACCACATAGTGAACAGCTAAAGGCTTCATCAACTTCAATTCCCTGTTTGGCTAACATTGCCGGTGTCTTGTCTAAACCTGCAAGGAATTGGCAAAATGCAGTACATGAGCCACATTCACTGCATTTTTCCGCAGTCATACATACACACTCCCCCCACCTGCCAACTTCTCAACGCTGCTCTATTAGCGGTGTGGTATCGCGGTGCTGCTTTCCAGGCCCAGTTCTCGCAAAATTCCCAGAGTATTTGCCGGCACCCTGATACTTTTATCACTGCGCGCAGCCAGCTCTAACGCCTTGACAACCGGAATCATGCTTGCCAAATCCACCGGAATATCTACATCTGAAGCGGCTTCCACGATGCCAAAGGGAATGTCCTGCTGCTGCGCTTTAGCAACCAGCATATCTAATGCGGTAACCCCATCGTTATTGTAAAATACCCGGTTAAAATCAAACGGTGTAGTACAAGTAAAACCAACTACAGAAAAACCGCCTTCCTGACAGGCTCCTTCCACTAAGGCTGCGCCTAGTTCCTGGGGTACATTTGCTAGCTTCTTAGCAATTTTTCGGCCATTTTCGCTTGCTGCCAGCAGCTCCAACTTGCAAACCGCATCTTGTATAATAACAGGCTGTAAACTTGGTAAGTCACCACCAACGATAATAACACTCTCGGCTAAGCGGTCAACAGCACCGTTTTTCAAGATATAATCGGCAGCATACTGCATACATTGGTCAAAATTGCCCCCCTTGTCCGGATAAACTTCTTTAATCTGTGCACGATCACACACCCTGGAGAGCAGTTTTTCAAGATATTCACGGTCGCCGTCATGATTATAACAAACCCGGATATCACCACAGTTTGCCTCGATACAAACATTAATCACATCAAGCAGACAGCCTTCGTAAAAAGCCATAGCTTCTTCCGGGCTTAAGATTCCGCCCCGGTCTGTAGTAAGCCGGGTTTTGGTTTCCCCAGCCTTAGGTACTTTAGTAAATACGACTATTGCATTGCGCATGCTTACTCCTCCTATAATCAAAACTTATTTGCCCGTTAATATATACCAAGCACATTTAAAATTCAGTTTCCTTACTTTTCTATGCTCAGTATTTCTTTCTTATCTTTCAGACATATTATTATCTAGATACTTTTTATTGCAAAATTCATGCCAAGTTATTTTTTTATTATCAAATCCCCCAATCCCTTATCGATAAAGCATTTACAATCATTTTGTTTCTTTCTCCTTATTTCATTTTGAGAAACTTTGCATTTTTATTGTCTCATTTTAAAATCAATAACAATTATTCTGATATGTAAAAAAAACATACTTGAGTCCTATAGTTATGTAGATATTTAAATGCATATTTTATGCCAATTTAAAGAAGCAGCAAATTCTGCCGATTTTTCACACAAATGCTGTTTTTTATCATTTAGCAAATAACCCAAATTGACTTGATTTTTCTATTTTGGGACAGCCGATTAAGCTCCCAAAGCTTACGTTTAATATTAACTAAACCTAAACTCTGAATTTATTGACTGCACTTTGCAGTTGTTCTGCTAATTCAGCCAGGTTTTGACTAGATGATGCAATTTCTTCCATTGATGCCGACTGCTCTTGAGTCGCTGCGGAAACAGTCTGAGCTTGACTGGATATATCACGGCTTATCGCCGCTACTTCCTTCACCGTTTCCAGCACTTTTTCACTGTTAACAGCCAGGACATCCATTCCGTCAGCCGCTCCCTGAGCAATATTGGCAACCTCTTGCACATGTCCGTTGATATCCCGGAAGGCTATACCGGCCTGATCAACAACTTCCGAACCTCGCCTAACTTCATGGGTACCATTTGTCATGGCAGCAACCGCTTCATTGGTCTTGCCTTGAATATCACTAATAAGTTCGGCAATTTTTTTTGCCGCCTCCTGCGATTGTTCTGCCAGTTTGCGCACTTCTTCGGCCACAACTGCAAACCCCCGGCCCTGCTCGCCTGCACGTGCCGCTTCAATGGCAGCGTTCAGCGCTAATAGATTTGTCTGACTGGCAATACCGGCTATTGTTTCAACAATTTGCCCGATTTCCTTGGAACGTTCACCTAATTCCGCAACTACTTGCGCCGAATTATCTACGGTCTGCCTGATACTATTCATTTGACTTACGGCAGTAGTAACAGCCTTATTGCCTTCCACCGCCGAATTTACCGCTTGGCTTGCAATCTCAACCGCATTTCGTGTTCTATTGGCTTGCTGGCGCGCCTCTCCGGTAATCTGCTGCATAAAATCTACGGCTTTAGTTACAGCACTTGCCTGACGTTCGGCGCCCTGAGCTGTTTCAACAATAGATCCTGCCACCTGGCTAGCTGCCTGAGCCGATTGTTCCGCATTGGCGGTAAGTTCTTCCGAAGAAGCGGCCACTTGTTCTGAAGTAGCTCCAATCTTTCTTACCAGATTTTGCAAATTTCCTACCATCGTCTCAAATGCTCTTGCCAAATGCCCCAGTTCGTCTTGGGAGTTGACATTAATTTTTGCAGTTTTAAGGTCACCGCCAGCAATATTGTTTGCCTCTATTTCCAGGATCTGCAGTGGCTTGGAAATACCGGAGGCTATCAGTAAAATTGCAAAACAGGCGACAATAAGCACAACTATGATAGTACCAATAGAAACCCAGGTAAACGTATCTAATTTGCTAGTCACTTCACTTGTTGGCACATTAACGCCAATTGACCAGGTCGTTCCCGTTACCGGTGCGTAAGCCAGATACTTGGCTGAACCATCATATTCGTAACTTGCAAGCCCACTCTCACCCTGCACCATTTTTTGTTCTGCCGCCTTCAGGGCAGGATTTGCATTAGGATCAGTCAATATATTTGTCTTGTTAGCAACGTCCTTATTAGGATGAATAATTGTTAACCCGTCTTCACGCAGTAGAAAAGCATAACCAGTTTTTCCAACCTTAATACCAAGAACTTTTTTTTCTATTTCCTCAACATTAACTGGTCCGGCTAAAACACCAATAACACGCCCGTTAGCCTGAATGGGAACAGCAACAACCACAATAAGCTTACCTGACCCTTTAGAAATAACCGGATCAGATATAACAGTTTCACCATTCATGCCGCGTTTAAAATAATCACGGTCAGACAAATTTCCAACTTCACCCTTAGAATCAAAATAATTCCCCGCGCCGTCAATACAAAGAATGTTCTCATAAATCTTATTTCTGGACAATTCTGCGCCAAGATAAGCGGCAATACTCTCACGCTGGCCACTAACCGCTATCGGCGATCTGGCGATGGTTGCCATCTCAGTAACAGTGCCTGACAGCCATAGTCCAATTTCCTTACCACTGTTTTGTACCAGGCTAGTAATTTCCACTTCAATATCTTGGGTCAGAATTTTTTTTGCCTGCCAATAATTTAGTCCGGCCAAAACAGCAAGTGTCACCACAAATAATGTAACAATTGCTGCCAGCAGTTTAACTTTAATACTTTTCATTTCATCGCCTCTTATTTACTATTTATTAATAGCTATTTGTCCTGATCTTGCCGGCAAAATTTCTCGGCATTTCTTGCAGTTCGCGGCACTGGCTAAATTATGAGATCCACACGCAGGGCATTTTACTATTTGAATCGGCGGTTTACATTTTCCGCACGATGGGTTACAAACCCAGCACATAATACTTCCGCCTCTTTTCTCCCAGCTTAAATGCACAGTTTGTTTTGTTTAGAAATTACGAACGTTTTTCTTGTATATCTCTATCACCCAGATTTTTTTTAGGTCCCTTAATGCCTATGCCAACATATAACACATCACCGCAGTTATCAGTACCAAAATCATTGAAATCGGAAAAGTAGTTTTCATTACTTTATTCTCTTCGCCGAAAGCATCTATGACATACGCTGCATTTTGCAGTTTTCCCGGTGAGCAAACACTGGCCAGACCTGCCCCTATACCTGTAGCGGCTGTAACAATCCGGGGATCAACGTGTATCATGTCAGAAGTTAAGATGTTATATTTTGCGAACATAGCCAATGCCGAAGCTTCACTCGAAGTCACAAAGCCGCCGAACATCCCCAGTGGTGCGGTAATCAACGGATAAAAGGAACCAAATAAATCAGCTGATTCCAAGGCCAAAACTGAGACCATATTATGCGTGGGATCAACATTTTTCCAAACTCCCCCAATATTTTCCAGGCCGGTGTTATTCATTAACAAGCCTAACATGAAAAATACAGCTAATGACAATACAGGTTTTGGAGCTCTTACCAGCCAGTTTTTTATGGTTTCCTGAACCTCTTGCTTGTTAGGCTTAAGGAAGATTGCCGACAACAGCGTGCTTATCAGCACCCAGGTATATGCGTTCCACAGCGGCCGAATTTTGATCACCTGACCGGGTACGATGGAAACTGCCATCTCAAATTCTTTAAATAATAAATTAGTTAATGGAAGATAAAAATTAACAATCAACAGCGATATAATCAAAATAATCCAGGGGGAAAATGCGGTAAGCAAAGACATCTCTTTTTCTATTTGCAATTCATCCGGCGTCAGACAGTCTTTACAAATAATTGGCTTGCCAATTATTTTAAGATAAAGCAACATTACCACTACGACAGCAATGCCGGCAATTATCCCTGTCAATACTACCCCTGAACTAAATACCGGAATATAGGCAATTGCCACAGCTGTAAATCCCGCCGTCAAACCGGCAAGCAAACAGGGAATAAATCCTTGCAGCATCGTCTTGAATCCACCTACAAGCCACATCATGGCAAAGGCAATTAAAGTTGATATCACAGGTAAGTACTTGGAAAAAACCTGGGCAGCTTCGTTTAAGGGCACACCCGTAAAATCTGAATAGGTTACCAGTGGCGCCCCTAACATGGAATAGGTACAAAGTGCGTCAAATCCCAACGCCGGCAAAGCAATCGACATAAATTTGGAATATCCCATCGCCACCATAATCGGTGGCAAAACAGTCACCGGTGTTGCTCCGGCTGCTACCAACATCATGCCTGCGCCAAGATTAATCGTCATTATTTGTGTAGCTGAGTCTGACGGAGCTAAGGTTTTCAAAAATACTGCAATTCTTTTCAATGCACCGGTGGCTTCCATAAAATTAATCTGAAGAATTGAAGTCACTGCCATTAGCGTAATGGGAAAAGAAGCAATAATCCCAGCAACACTTGCCCTCATACTAATCTCAAAAGATGTGTAAAAGAAAAAGTATCCTACCAACACGCATAATGCCCAGCCAATAAGTGCACTGGTATGCGTATCCACATTTTTCCAGGTTAGCAATAAAAAGATAATAATAATCGGTAGCAACGTTAAAAAACTCAACAACTCCACATAAATCCCCCTCATTTTTTCTCTTTACAGCTTAATGGCATAAATAGTTTTTTATACAGTAAGTCCAATCAGACTATGGGGAACGGGTAGCTTCTTCCATTTGAATTTTTTTGGAATATTATGGAGATTAGCAATTTACTGCATGGGTAATAAAGCGTACTTCGTATATTACGGGTACCCCGGCCTGTACTGTTATTAAATTGGAATCTATTATTGGTTTTATATTTTTTATCCCCGTCTCGTTTCCACTGTAGTCAGGTCTTAACAACTGACTACAGTGGAAGCAAGTTTGTGCTTGTATTTATATATATCGGAAAAATTATTACAAGGGGTTTCACAATCTGTTTCTGAAGTCGCTTTTTTTCTCGCTGTTTGGCAACACGTCAGCAAGGTTCGTCCAGTACGAACCTTACTGACAGGCAAACCCATTACGGCTTACCTTATTACTTCTTTTCAGCTTCCGGCTTAGGCAAATCGGCACCACATTTTTTGCATTTCGTAAGTTTGGGTGGATTAAAACCTTTGCATTCAGGGCACTGCGTCATCATTTTGTTTAATTCTGGCGGTCTAAAACACATGAAAAATCCCTCTTTTCATATTGATTTTTATTCTGCTATTTCTATATAAACCGCACTTTCCACAGCTAACGCCGCATTTAGCACGAAAATGCTTGTTTATTTTTTAGTATCAGAACTAGAATCTTTATTGCTAGCATCCTGGCTCGGCTTCTCTGCCCCACACAGCTTACACTTAGTAAGTCTTTGTGCATTAAAGGTTTTACAACTTGGACACTGCCACAAAAACTTATTAGGGTCTTGTCTAATATAGCCGCAACACATGAAGCTTCCTCCTTATTTATTGTGACTAACGCAGCGCATCAGCCACAATAAAATCAGATTTGAACTTATTTATTTAGAAAACAGCACCTTTTTAGGTTTTTCTTCCATCTTCTTGGCAAGTTCTTCAATGGTTCCATAATACATAACATTACTCTGGCAATGATGTACGCAGGTCGGTTTCCGGCCCTCTTCAACCCGCTTGGA
>Ga0316604_10001572_pt1 | contig 19628 bp, 21 predicted proteins | sample OWC_soil_day20_C_FD_207650 | JGI IMG/M metagenome (GOLD analysis project Ga0316604, IMG submission 207650) | Wetland soil microbial communities from Old Woman Creek delta, Ohio, United States - OWC_soil_day20_CT | ecosystem: Environmental > Terrestrial > Soil > Wetlands | place: USA: Ohio...
CGAATAGCTGCTCCCATTCCATTGTGGTCTTTGTCTTTGTCTTTTCCGTAATCATTTCAGCTAATACATCAATATTGGCAAGCCTTTGTGCCGTCGCAAGAAATCTTTCATCCTCAATAAGATTCTCCAGTCCCAGAGCCTTACAAAATGACTCCCAAAGTTTGTTATTGATCCCACCTGCAATAATCTCCCCGTCTAGCGTCTCAAAAGGCTGAAACGGTGCCAGTCCAGTATGTCTGTTGCCAGCAGGTTCGGGTACAACACCTGCCACGCAATAATCATTTATAAAATTTTCCAGTATGGCTATCGTCGAGTCTAGCATGGATATATCTAAATACTGACCTTCTCCTGAAATATTTCGGTAATTAAGGGCCGCGAGAATTCCGATTGCTGCATAACATCCCGAAAACATATCCGAAATCGATGAACCAGTCTTCATCCCTCGCCCGCCTTTTTCACCAGTTATACTCATAAGACCTGACATTGCCTGAATAACGATATCCAATCCGCCTCTATCACGATAAGGGCCATTTTGCCCAAATCCAGAAATTGATGCATAAATAATCTTCGGATTGCTCTTTCTTATTTCATTATATCCGAGGCCCAACCTGCTCATAACGCCTGGTCGGGCATTTTCCATGACAATATCAGCTTTTGCCGCAAGTTCTAAGGCTATTTGTTGGTGCTCTGTTTTTTTTAGATCCAGTATTATACTTTTCTTGCCCCTGTTCATACTCATATAGAAAGCACTTTCACCATTTAGAAAAGGCGGCGAGGTTCTGGTATCATCTCCTCCAGGTTTCTCAATCTTAATAATCTCTGCTCCTAGATCTCCTAAAACCATAGATGCATAGGGTCCAGATAATTGTTGGGTAAAGTCTAATATTCTAATTCCTTTAAGTGCTTTTTCATTACTACACATTTTATGATTCCCCTTATTAATCAGAGTAGGAATCCTCCTGCCTCCAATTTGCATTAACACTATTATAATATATTTCTAAGTTTAATTGGATAGTTATCATATATAATAGAAAACAGGGCGCGATCTCCGCACCCTGTTTTCCATTATTATATCGATTATTCTTCAAACATTTTACTAACAGGCAGTTCACTAAAAATCCTGAGTATTGCCTCACCCAAGAGGGGCGCCATGGACAATACTTTAATTTTTTCATTTTCTTTTTCCACTGGCAATGGGATGGTATTGGTAATAACCAGTTCTTTAATAACTGAAGCTTTAATACGAGCTACTGCCGGATCGCTGAGTACACCATGAGTACAGCAGGCATATACTTCCTTAGCTCCAAACTTCATCAAAGCATTAGCACCCTCCGTGAGAGAGCCAGCAGTATCAACAATATCATCAATCATAACTGCTGTTCTGCCTTCTACATTACCAATCAAATTCATTACCTCAGCCACACCGGGCATAGGGCGACGTTTTTCAATAATGGCAATCGGTGCATGCAGTCGATCAGCCAACTGCCGTGCACGGGTTACTCCGCCTAGGTCAGGGGATACAACAATTAGATCATCCAAGTTTTTGGAACGGATATATTCAGCTAATAGAGGTACACCCGGCAAATGATCTACGGGAATATCAAAAAATCCTTGAATTTGTCCAGCATGCAAATCAACAGTAATGACACGGCTAACTCCAGCTGTTGTCAGCAAATTGGCCATCAACTTGGCGGAAATAGGTTCACGTCCCCGAGTTTTACGGTCTTGCCGAGCATAAGCATAATAAGGAATGACAGCTGTAATGGTCCGAGCAGAAGCCCGTTTGGCAGCATCTACCATAATGAGAAGTTCAATCATGCTGTCATTAACAGGATTACAAGTAGGCTGCACAATAAATACATCCTTACCGCGCACACTCTCATCAATAATGACTTGGGTTTCTCCATTATTAAAATGCCCAACAAAGGCATTACCCATAGTAAGACCTAAATGGTTCGCAATTTCCCTAGCCAAAGCCGGATTCGCATTACCGGAAAAAATCCGCAATCTCTTAATATCTTCAGACATATAATTTACCTCCTGAATATGCTTGCTAGTCTATTAGTAGCAAAATCCCATTTTTATTTTCTATTTACCCAACCCTCAATATTACTTTGACGGGCTCTTGCCACACCCAAAGCATCTGATGGCACATCTTTAGTAATCGTTGATCCAGCGGCCACATAAGCACCTTTACCAACTGTCACAGGGGCTACCAAATTGGTATTACAACCGATAAAGGCTCCATCTTCAAGAATGGTACGATGTTTTTTCTTGCCATCATAATTGACTGTTATAGTACCTGAGCCAATATTAACCTTCTCCCCCATATCAGTATCGCCAATATAACTCAAATGAGGAATTTTACTACCTGTTCCCACTTGAGAATTTTTCACTTCTACAAAGTTGCCAATCTTAACTCCATCTGCCAATACGGTATTCGGACGCAAATGAACATAAGGCCCAACTGTCACACCATTACCGATTTGACAATCATGAGCATATGTGAAATGCAATGTAGTATTCTCACCAATACTGGAATTTTGAATACGGCTATTCGGTCCTATTGCTGAGCCTCTGCCAATTGTAGTAGCGCCTTCAATCCAGGTAAAAGGATAAATGACAGTATCAGGTTCAATACAGACCTGATCATCAATGAAAGTGCTGTCAATATCCATGATGGTAACACCATTATCCATCAAACTGACCAATTTGCGTCTTCTTAATATTTTTTCAGCTTCAGCCAGCTGCATACGAGAATTAATACCCAGCGTTTCCTCTACATCATCAACCTGCACTGCATATACTTTAGCTTTTCCCTGAGATTTTACCAAAATATCAATAACATCTGTCAAATAATATTCGCCCTGCATATTGTTGCAATTTATGCTACGGAGTGCGTCAAACAAGGCTGCCCTGTCAAAACAATATATACCTGTATTGACTTCATTGACAGCAAGTTCACTGCTTGTAGCATCTTTTTGCTCGACAATCTTAAGTATTTGTCCATTGTCATCCCGGATCACCCGGCCATAACCAGTAGGATCAGTCATACAAGCGGTCAAAACCGTAGCACTCGCCTGCAGAGCCTGATGCTCAGCAACCAATTTAGTTAGGGTTTGCCCTCTTAAGAGAGGTGTATCACCACATAGCACCATAACCGTGCCATCAAATCCCTGTAACAAATCACCAGCTTGCATCACTGCATGACCTGTACCTAGTTGCTCGGCCTGTATGACATATTCGGCCTGAGTTCCTAAGGTAGTTTCAACGCTTTCCGCCCCAAAACCAACGACCACAACTTTGCGCTTAGCACCTGCAGTTTGTGCTGCATTAAGCACATGTTCAACCATTGGTTTACCGCCAATGCTATGTAGCACTTTAGGCAATGCTGACTTCATGCGTGTGCCTTTACCTGCTGCCAAAATCACCGCCAGTAAATCTGTCATTAACCTTCCTCCATTCAGTCAAAAACCATATTTACGGAATCAGAAATTATATCTCGATTCCAATATCCAAAACATTAAACTTTTATTTTTTCGACACTGCTCTTCACATTCCTGCAGGAAAATAAAATTTAATAATTGAGAATTTTCTAGATCATCCGCGCATTATATCCATACTGCCTTAGGTTCGTCAAAATCTGTTCGGTATGTAGGACATCACGGGTTTCTAGACTAACCTCGACCACAGCCTGGCCGATAGGTACATTTTGCTCTACTCGATTATGAGATACATGAATTACATTAGCCCGCGTATCAGCAATGACAGTTAATAACTGTTGCAGTACACCAGGGCGATCGTTAATAAAGGTAGAAATTTTAATACGCCGACCAGCCTTAACAAGTCCACGTTCAATGATACGGGAAATAAAATTAACATCAACATTACCACCAGAGACAATATTAACAACTTTACCCGAACCCGGAATTTTATGATTAAGAATAGCAGCAAGTCCTACAGCTCCTGCACCCTCTACCATTAGCTTAGCCCGCTCTAGCATCATCAAAATTGTACTAGCAATCGCCTCATCATCTACGACCACAATATCGTCAACATATTTATCTATGATATCAAAGGTTAAGTCTCCAGGGACTTTGACAGCAATACCATCAGCAAATGTCATAGCATCAGGAGTCGTTTTCCGTGTATGCGCCTGTTTCGACATATACATGGCTGGTGCTCCTTGAGCTTGAACACCATAAATCTTAACATGAGGCGCTAGTTGTTTTACAGCTAGGGCAATACCGGCAATGAGTCCCCCACCGCCAACAGGCACTACAATAGCTGATACATTATCAAGCTCCTCAAGTATCTCCAGACCAATCGTACCTTGTCCTGCGATAACCTGATAGTCATTAAAAGCTTGAATAAAGGTTTGCCCTTGTTCTTTTTCTAGTTCCTTAGCTCTTTGAAAAGCGTCATCATATACCATTCCATTTAATACCACTTCAGCTCCGTAACCACGAGTCGCCATAATCTTCGCCAAGGGTGCAGCTTCCGGCATGACAATCGTGGCTTTAATATTGGCCATACGGGCAGCATAGGCCACCCCCTGAGCATGATTACCTGCTGATGCCGCAATAACACCCTTGAGCTTTTCCTCAGAATTTAGTGAATGAATCTTATTGTAGGCACCACGGATTTTAAATGATCCCGTTTTTTGCAGATTTTCCAATTTTAAATAAACTTCATATCCAGCCATACTACTAAATGTAGTGCTTTTATCCAGGGGTGTATGATGAACCACATCATACATAGCGCGATGAGCCTGCTGAATATCTGCCAAAGTTATACCTTGCATAACAATGTGCCTCCCTCAATTATCATAAGTTGATAACAAGCGCTTTTTTATTAGAATACTGGTCTAATATCTATTGTCTTAGTATGCTGATCTACATCATGTAACATGAGTAGTGCCAAGTATTCTTCCACTAATTTTTTTTCAGGTTCATTCGTGGCGATGAGCACCCCTGTCCCTACCACCTTGGCACCTACTTCATTTGCCAGATCAATCATACCTCGTGCCGTGCCGCCAGCCTTCATAAAATCATCAATTACCAAAACTTTAGAACCTTGCGCAAGAGCCCGACGGGGCAGAGACATGGTCTGAATGCGTTTCGCCCCGGTCACATAGTTGATACTGACTGACGGCCCTTCTGTAACCTTACTTCCCTGACGCACAATCACCAAAGGTAAACCAAAAGCCCGCGCAGTGGTAAAGGCTAGAGGAATTCCCTTGGTTTCCACTGTCATAATATAGTCAGGTGCCAAATGAGCAAACCTTGTGCGAAAAATCTCACCTACCTGCATCATCAAATCAGGCATAAATAAAATATCAGACATATACAAATAACCGCCAGGAATAATCCGTTCAGGTTCCGACAAACGTGCAGCAAGCGTTGTCAGCAATGTATTCATACGCTCTTCACAGTGGCATGGCACATAACGGAGCCCACCGGCAGCACCTGACACGGTCTCAACTGTCCCAAGGCCAAACTGCTCAATAGCCTGCTTTATGGTTACCATATCCTCACTCAATGTAGATTTCGCTGCGCCAAAGATATTGCTAAAATGCCCTAAGGAAAACAAGTACCCAGGCATATCCATCAACATTTTGCTAAGAGCTACTACCCTTTCAACTCTTCGAACTTTAATCATTACTTATATCCTCCATCACAACAATGCCGAATGTTTTTGCACTTTTAAATATTATTATTCAGTTTCCCCATAAAATTACTAAATCCCTGCAAAGATATCATAAATTTTTATTATACTTACTATTTTATGATTCCCATAACTTATTCCTTCTAATACTATAACAAAAAGCGCGATAACTATTATCGCGCTCGTACTATATATCATTATATACGGAAAGAGAAGGTAGTGCGTACTAATTCTAGATCACTAGGTTTATCAACATCAATTCCCAGTTCTGGATAGGGTGATTGAATAACAGCCCCAGTAATACCCAAAAGATCAGCTACACGCTCTTTAACCTTACTCAAACTTAATTTGCCAATTAAAAAGCTCAATACAAACCCCCAGCCGAGTAAACAGCATAATTTAAACGGATTTTTACGATTTTCAATCAGTTCACTAGCGACAGACAAACATTGAGGTACAATCACCGGGTTTACCAAGAAAACATTCCCGCCTGTATATGTTCCATCCTTAAAACGCACATAAGTGCGCTTATTACCTGGATAATGCCTATTATTTATCTCCTTGCTGACAATAGGATAATATAGATCAACCTCTACTTCAGCACATTGGTTCAGAAAATGATCAATAGCTGCAGGTGTTAAGAGCGGTATATCAGCTGTTACTACCAAGACCTTACGTTTATGTTCAAGAGCGTTCATACCTAGTTGAATTGTTTCAATAATAGTACTGCCACCCTCAATAAGTATCACATTCTCGGGAAACGTGCAATTGGCTAATTGTTTAACCGGACCAAGTATAAAAATCCTCTCTACCTGGGGAGTAGCAGCCAACGCATCTGCCACAAAGGTCACCATAGGCTTACCGGCTATTTCAATCATCGCCTCATACGACTGAGATGAAAACCGACTTAAATGTTCATTATTTTCACCACCAGCCAGTATAATGGCATCATACATATAACCAACACCTCCCCTATGATTGATATAAGATTGAGCTCTATAAAAAATAATCTTTATATTATATCACAAAAATTCAATATTATTCTTCATCAGAAACTTGACTTTGTTCCAACATGTTTTTCAGTAAGGTTTGCTCAGCATTAGCCATATGCTCACCTGCAAGCCTTTTAGCCAAGGCAACATTACGCCTTCCAAGAGATTCTACCATGCGAGTATGTTCGCCAAGCATTATCTTTAGTCGTCCTGGATATGACATGGACAATGACCTAAAACGAGTCAGTTGTTCCCGCAAATTATTTATAATTCCTACAAGACGGGAATTTCGACTAGCACTATATAGTAAATCATGAAACGCACTATCAGCCTCCACGATTTTTTGCATATCATTCTGTTCGATATACTCACCAAGCTCAACTAACAAACGCTCCATCTGTTCGAGTTCTTCTTCAGTAATACGCTCAGCAGCCAGTCCTGCTGCTAAAACATCAAGAGCAGTACGCACTTCAAAGACTTCATTAATGTCTTTAATGGAAAGATCAGATACATAGGTACCACGGCGTGGTATCATAACCACATATCCTTCTAATTCAAGTTTACGGATAGCTTCTCGCACTGGAGTACGACTTACCCCCAGTTCCTCAGACACTTGAATTTCCATTAATCGTTCACCAGGTTTTAATATGCCTTCAATAATAGCAGTGCGTAATGTTTCGCAAACCACTTCTCGTAGCGGCTGATAACTATCTAGCTTAATCGGCAACAATCGCTGTCCCATATTATCCCCCATTTCTTGTTACTGTCTTTGTTATAATAATTTCAACATCACTTTGGCTACGAAGCTTATCAGCAATATATTCTGCCGTCCCCTTATCTGGAGCCAAACCAAAAACCGTAGGACCACTGCCTGACATTAAACTAGCCATGGCGCCATACTGAATCATACGTTCTTTCAACTTCCCAATCTGCGGATATTCAGACATGGTCACACTTTCTAGAACATTACTCAAACGGTTTGCCACTCCTGGCAGGTCACCTTGTCCGAGAGCCGCCTTTACGCCAGCAGTATCAGGATGATGCAAGGATTCACTGTCTCGATACCTCCCATACACCCAGGCGGTAGAAACACCAATCCGTGGTTTAGCTAACACTACATAGCAAGGCGGTAAAGGGGATAAAGGTTCAAGAAGTTCGCCCCGCCCTGTGGCTAATTGAGTCCCCCCCCGCAAGCAAAACGGAACATCAGAACCAAGTCTCGCCCCTAAAACTTCTAATTCTTCTAATGATAACCCTAATTTCCATAAACGATTAAGACCTATGAGCACACCAGCAGCATCAGTACTACCACCAGCCAAACCTGCTGACATCGGAATGTTTTTTTCTATAAAAATATGTACACCGTCTTTGACCTGATAAGTATTCTTAATCAGCATTGCTGCCTGATAGGCCAAATTTCTATGGTCGCAAGGCAGATAGGACATATTAGACGTTATGCTAATATCACCACTAACCTTTTCCTCCAAATTCAAGATATCAGCAAGCTGTATGGCCTGCATAATCATTTCTACTTGATGAAATCCGTCTGCCCGTTTATAGAGAACATCAAGTGTCAAATTTATTTTAGCATTAGCCCGCAATGTAAGTTTCATCATCTAACCGCTTATTTGCTTTACAGCAAGCTCTTCTTGATTTGTTAACACTTTATCAATATCTAAGAGAATAATCAGTCTGTCATCAATCTTACCAACACCCTCAATATATTGTGAATTCACAGCAACAGTAGCAGGTGACGGTTCGATATTCGCTGTATTTAACCTGGCTACTTCTGTAACGGCATCAACAGTCACACCTACTATTTGTCCGCTAATGTCCACAATAATGATCCGAGTATCATCATCATGAGCAGCGACGGACATTTCAAATCTTTTTCTTAAATCAATGACAGGAATAATTAGTCCTCTAAGGTTAATAATGCCTTCCATAAAAGATGGTGTCTGTGGCAATTTGGTTACTGGTACGAGACGATTAATCTCCCGGACCTTAGTAATAGGAAGTCCATATTCCTCATTTGCCAGCCGAAAAGTCACCAACTGTAATTCTTGTTCTGCCTTTGTATGTTCCATATGGCAAATTCCCTCCATAAAAAATATTAATATTATTATATTCGATATTATAGCGGTGTTTGCCTGCAATTACTAGAATTTTTTTATACAAATAGGCCGTAAACGATGTTATCTCTTCACTCCGACTAAGGGAATTATACCAATATTCTTGTTTACTGTCGTGCAGGTACATTTGTTTCCCTGCTTATCATACTATTTTTACCATAGATTGCTTATTTTTATGCATTTGACACCAATAAAACTTGCCTTACATAGAATAACTATGGATTTTTTTAAAGGAGGTAATTTTTATGAATCTTCGCATACTCTATTTACCCCACTCTTTAGCTGACATAACTCTACAGGAAGATAGGTCTAGCCCCCTTGTCGGGGAAATACAACAAATGCTCATCGACCACAATCTATACCATGGCCCCATTACTAATAAATACGACGCTGCAACAAGCCAGGCTATAACCTTATTCCAAGAAGAAGAAAAATTACCGGCAACAGGCATGATTGATGGGGTTACGTACTGTCGTCTGCATCAAGCCAGCATTAGTCAAATCACACTATCGCCAATCACCAAACGAGCTGATTTTACGTTGCCAAGGGGCAATATTCTCATAACTAAATCTTCTCGCCAATTAACACTATTTAACGGCAACGATCCTGTACGCCAATATCCCGTAGGTATTGGTAAACAAGCCACTCCCACGCCCCTAGGTGACTATGCTATTGCTCTTAAAATCATGAATCCTGGCGGCATGCTGGGAACTCGGTGGCTAGGGCTTAATTATGATTCTTATGGTATTCATGGTACCAGTCAGCCCTGGCTGATTGGCACTATGGTCTCACATGGTTGCATTCGCATGCATAATAGCAATGTTGAGGAATTATTTACTTTGGTAAAAATAGGTACTCCTGTGTATATCCGGGATTGATTTACACAACTTACCAACAATATCCTCTATCATATTACACCGCGTAATCATATACCCCAGTAGTGCTGCTCGTTCCTGATCTTTTGGGAGCCACTCCTGGGGTATGCTTTGCACAAGCTGAGTTAACTCGGTCTGACTAATGTTCTTGACCTTATCAACATAAGGAGTAAAATCGTCAGGAACCAAAAAATGTTTAAGCAGCCACCCATAGGCGCGCCACCGATTGACAATAATCTGATCTGCCAATTTTTCTAGTGATTGGCCGTTCCACCGGCCACGTACAAATAAATGTGAATTATCAATCGCATATAATACCTCTGCTGAATCTTCGCGGCGTACTAAGAGATTTTTACGATTCTTCGTACGATCCACATTATGAAACATATGGTCAAATAACATTACACCAGCCATCGCCCTCTTATTAACTGCCTTTTGTAGATCATGTTTGGCAACATAACGATTACTATGTATATATTGACTCGCAAAATGAGGTCCACGACTGATTCCTGCTGCTTTCAGCCGTCGTTTTTTTCCTAATACCTGTTCATCAATTTCGATTAAATCACCAGGCGGAAAACAGAGCTCCATGTACAGGCCAAACCAGCATGCCACATACTCATTAACAAGCACCTTAGTTCCCATACGATTATTTTGCAGCTTAACAACATATATTTTATCATCATTTGCACGAAACATCTGTGGCGCTGTAACTCCGATCCCCACTGAGCCTAGATATTCCAGGGCAGTAAGCATTCTCCTCCCCCTCTTATTGCCTCGTTGCCACAGATCGGCCTCTTCCATCCGACTACAGCACGCTACAGTATATGCTTGAGCCTTAAAAATTAGAAAGAAATACCGCACAAACTACTTGAACACAAGCAGGTTGTGCGGTATTTCTTTAATATCCTTATCCTTTAGGCGCTGAGGGCACACCAGCAGTCTCAACCAACCAACTGGCAACCCAACCTGTATTACCATCAGCAAGAACCACCTTATACCAACCAAAAGCCTGTTCTTTAATGGTTACAGTTGCCCCCTTATTAACCTTAGTTACTACAGGAAAATTAGTGCCTGGTCCTGTGCGAATATTTACTGAACTGCCATTAATCGTAGCGGTGCCGCTAACACCCATCATTGTTCCAGCCGTTGGCGAGATTCCCGGCCCTGTTACTGTCATATTTTCAGTACCTGTTACGAACATATTTTCCGGTCCATAGCCCGCGATCTCCCCGCCACCTGTCTGAGAAGCAGAAACAGAATCGCCACCAAATAAACCAGATGAAGAACTGACAAATCCATTAGCACTTGTATATTCTATTTGACCAACCTCAGTGACCGGTCCTAAAGCATATACATCCATTTCAGTTGTTGTCATTACACGTGCCCAAAATTTAAGAACAACGGTAATATGCACTTTGCGCCTATCATGATGTCTATGAAAATCATAGTCTACATACTCAACAGTGACATCGGCATTAGCATCCATACCTGGTTCTGCACCCTCAATTTCAATGTCACGAGTAAAGCGTACATTGCGTTTTTCAAATGCATGAACTGGTTGATTAGGCAAATCAGCTACATACATTACTTTCACTTCTAAATCGCCGCGAATAATAACTTTATTGGGAATAACATCTACAGTATCTATTTCCACATCTTTTACATATACATCAACGATTTGTTCAATATCCGGCTTTGGAGCCGGTACAAACATATCAAATTCTACAACTTTTTGTTTCATCTCCGCGCCTAAAACCTGTTCTACTTCAATAGTTTCTGGACCTGGTTGTGGGCATCCACAGATTTGTTCTGCATTATAGATCGTCCCGGTACCTGTTGTACTGGCTCCTGAACTTTGACTGGTTGAACCAGAACTTTGCCTTAGATCATCGCTCATTAAACTCCCCCCCTTTGGTAAAATTTCACCGCGAGCTTAACCTTTTGGTTTAGTAGGCATAGTACCTATTCCGCCAATTTGCACTTCCCGGTCAGTCATAACTTTAGCAGTAATCTTAAGCACTATCGATACATCAAATTCACGGGCACAATGATGATGGTGGTGGTGTTTATGATGATTATGCCCGCCACAACCATGATCATGATCGTCATCATGATCATCACATTCATCATGATCATGGTCATCACATTCATCATGGTCATCACATTCATCTTCATCATTGTCGTTGTTCATATTCCCATATTTATACTTATATGCGCGAGTATGTTCATCCACATCATAATCTACAAATTCTACGATTACACTGGCATCAGCATCCATTCCTCTACGTGCACCAGGCATATCAATATCTTGGGTCCATTTGTAATGCTTAATTTCTATGGCAAGCACAGGATTATCAGGCAAATCAGCTACATAAATAGCTTTAATCTCAAATTCCCCACGAACAATAACCTTATCTGTAATAACATCAACACAATTAATTTCAACTTCTTTTACAAATACATCAACAATTTGTTCAATAGCTGGTTTTTTTTCAGGCACCACAATATGAATATCCAATACTTTTTGTTTTTCTGCCTCCCCAACCACCTGACGTACGATGATAGTTTGCGGTCCAGTCTCAGCCCCTAAGGTACATGGATCATAATATTTTTGACGCAGATCTTTATCATCCACACATATCCCCCCCTTTTTGTATGTTCTATTTATATATATGCCAACATTATCTTTTATGTGTCACAAAAAATTTATGAGCTGAAAGCAACTTGCCATAACACTTCGACTTCAATAAGCATATAATGTAACATCCCCCCTTATAAAAGGGTCTTAACAACAAATACAAGGAGGATAAGGATTCATGGATTACCATAAATGTGATGGCCATCACTATAAACATGACTACTGCCATATGGATGATGACTGCCAAGATCACCAGATGCCTTATATGAAAGAAAAAATGACTGAAGACTGTTATTCTGACATGTGTTCCGACATGGCTCAAATGAAATGTAAAATGGAAAAAGAATGTGTAAAGACTTATAAAACCTACTATAAAATGTATAAAGTATGCCAGTACCGTCTCTATAAAATCTGTCCATGTTGCGGTCATGAATTTGACCACCATCGGCATCGGGGTATGTGCCCTAAGTGCGGCGTTAATATGTAACAAAAAAAGATCCTACGGCTTAAGCCGCAGGATCTTTTTCTGTAACTATATGTTACTTACTAATAAACTCTTGCACTACATAGGCTGAACCTTTGGCATCATAACGGACACCAAGACCTACTTCCGTATAATTAGGACTCAAAATATTAGCTCTGTGCCCTGGACTATTCATGAAAGCCTTTTCGGCAGTATCTACATTACTATTAATGGCTAAATTTTCCCCTGCATAGCTATAGCTGATACCAGCCTGTTTCATCCTATCAAAAGGTGACTGACCTTCAGGATTATAATGAGAGAAAAAGTTACGATTAATCATATCCTGAGCATACTTTTCCCCTAAAGCTGTCAGCTGGGAATTAAACTTTAATGGCTTTAGACCATTCTGCGCACGATCAGCATTTAAAAGATCAAATGCACGTTTTTCATCTGCCGAAGCCCCAGCATTAGATGTTGTATTTGTTGTAGGAGTTGTAGTCGCAGAATTCGTTGCAGGAGGGATCGTCGTCTTAGATGGTACATTAGTACTGGCTCCATCATGATTGGAAAGCAAACTAATCAGCCCTATGGCAGCAATACCCATGAGCAGCCCTTTATTATCGTTGCTCTTCTCCTCTTGAACACTGGCTTCAGGTGTAGCTGCCAAAGCCGAAGTAGCAAAAGCCCCTCCGAAGGATGTCGTAATCAGTGAAACTGTCAAAAAACCTAATGTGACGATACTGAAATATTTACTATGTCGCAATAACATTACCACCTTTCTATTTAACATAAAATATTTTTAATCTATTGGGTACTTTTACTTTTATTCGCTATTCAAAGGAAAAATCCTGCTTTTACGTCATGGCAATGTTTACATAACATACATTCTGTGTAAGAACACGCTAGCACGTCCCTTTTTGTCATTGCGAATGTAGGGTCACAATCTCTACACAAGTTGGGGATTGCGACCCTACATTCGCAATAACAGCTAAAATCTTATAGCTTCTGATACTATAAGAAAGGGGAACAACCGGTAGCCTTCTACCAGTTGTTCCCTTTTGATTTTATATATCTTTTATCTACTTTAGGTTCTGCTAATTCCTTAAATCCTTGCCAACCATTTATTATAGCAAAACTCCCAGCCCCAACCAGCGCTAATCCGTTAATGACTTCATTTACGGTAAAAATCACCATCAAACCTGCAATAATTGCCACCAGACCAATTATAATGTGAATACCGAAATGCAGCCCCCAAAATGGCCAATACCGACTCAATTTTACTCCCTTGTTCTTCTCTTTCATGAGCGTCACCCCTTTTTTTCTAATGTATGATTCATCAGTACAAGTGGTCACTGCAAAAAGAAAATAAATTTTATATTACTTCCAATACAACTGTAATCGTTGCATCTTTTCGATAAGGCCCATCTGCTGCTACAGCTCAATATAAGGAAAATAAGACGCTCGAATAAATCGAACGTCTTATTTTTTAGTATATAAATCTTGCGCATTTACGCATGATTAGATGTATCCCCTAATGTCCGGGAACCTAATTCCAATTCCCTTTGGGATGCCGTCTCTAATGGTTGACAACCTAATTCCAATTCCCTTTGAAGTGTTACTGTATCTAATTCATTCTCCCATCTCGAAACAACAATGGCGGCTACTCCATTGCCAACAAGATTAGTCAGTGCTCTACCAGTCGACATAAAACGGTCAATGCCGAAGATAATCGCAAGAGCAGCCACTGGAATACCAGGTATTGTCGATAAAGTAGCGGCTAGAACGATGAATCCTCCGCCAGTAACGGCGGCAGCCCCTTTGGAGGTTAGAAGCAGTACTGCCACTATCGTCAGTTGCTGAACCAAAGTGAGTTCAATATTGGTTGCCTGGGCCAGAAAAATTGCCGACATCGTCAGATAAATGGATGTGCCATCAAGATTAAAAGAATACCCTGTTGGGATAACCAGCCCTACAACAGGTTTGGAGCAACCCAGCTTTTCCATCTTTTCCAGCATGCGAGGCAGTACGCTTTCTGAAGACGCAGTACCCAGCACGATCAGCAACTCATCTTTGATATAGGACATGAATTTGGTAATACTGAATCCTGCCCATTTGGCGATTGGCCCAATAACAACAAAGACAAAGATAATACAGGTAAGATAAAAGATCCCTAGCAGTTTACCAAGTGGTCCTAGTGAAGCCAGGCCATATTTACCGATGGTAAAGGCTATAGCCCCAAAAACACCGATGGGAGCGAGTTTCATGATCATGTCTACCATCCTAAACAGAGCGAGGGTAAAATCATTAATTAGCCCATATATCGCTTTCCCCCTTTGCCCCATTGCCGACAAAACGCCTCCGAACATAACGGAAAATAGCAAAATTTGCAGGATCTCTCCTTTAGCGAAAGCATCCACTACAGTAGATGGAATAATATTCATAAAAAAGTCCAATGAGCTTTGTGACTTAGCTGCAGTGGTATAGGCGGAGATGGCCTTGGTATCCAAGGAGGCAACATCTATGTTCATCCCTGCACCCGGCTTAGTCAAATTGATAGCTACCAGACCCATCAAGAGGGCAAATGTCGTTACAACCTCAAAATAAAGTAATGCTTTACCTCCGACCCGACCGACCTTTTTCATATCGTCCATACCAGCAATGCCACCGACAATTGTACAAAAGATAATGGGCCCAATAATCATTTTAATAAGTTTTATAAATCCGTCACCCAATGGCCTCATACTGGCACCAGCACTAGGGTAAAAGTGGCCAAAAGCAATTCCGATAATAATGGCTAAAAATACTTGGAAGTGCAGAGATTTGTACATTGGTGTTTTAGTTTTGTCATTCTGTAAGTTACTTTTGATCGTTGCCATAATTAACACTCCTGTATAATGATTTTCAGCAGATCGCCTGCTGATCTATTATAGAAGGACAACTCTATCTTCTGTAAATGCTTGTCCCGTATAATCTAACACTCTTCCCTAAAGATCAGACCTTTCATCTAAGTCATCTCTTGCTGCTCATTAAGCAACAATGTTGCTTAATGCAAAATAAAAAAACACTCTTCCATTGTTGCTCATTAAGGAACAGCGTTACTTTTTTTACGGAATAAGAAAAGTACCTTAGCTCTTCTTCAGAAAACCCAATTCTCGAGATATATTATCACCATGATGCTGCATAACAGGAATATAACGGGAAACAAATTCTTCAGAATAACGGGAGGATGAGCCGGCCATTGTCAAGGCTCCGATTACCTGCCCCAAATGATTTCTTATTGGGACCGCAACAGCAGATATGTGGTTGCCTCTTTCATCATGACTGACAGAGTAGCCCTGTTCTCGAATCTGATCAAGTTCATTTTTATTTACCCCTTGATAAGACTCAAAGCCCTGATACGCCACAAGTAATTTGCCAGAGGCTCCGACACCCAAAGGTAGCGCTTCGCCTATAAACATAACTCTCCGTAGCGGCTGCGTGCTTTCAACGCTCTCAACACAGACCCGTTTATCTCCAATGACCATAAAAAGGGATACTCCCTCATCAAAAATGTCGCGGATTTTATTCATATGAGGCAGCGCTATTGTACGAATATCAAGCTTAGAGAAAAATACTTTTAATAAACCCAATACCTTAGGGCCGATTTGATAGCGAAGTCTGTCTGGATCTTTTATCAAATAACCCCGAGTAAGAAGCGTCTCTGCCATTCGATAAGCGCTAGGCTTCGTAATCCCAATTAGCTTTGCTAGTTCTGTAACACCGATTTCGGTTTTTGTTTCCGTAAAACATTCCAACAAATCGATAGCTCTATCAACAGATTTAATTCTCTCCATCATCATTCCTCGTTCGCCATGATATAACGCCGTTGTTATGTCTCCTATTCTACCATATTGTTATGTCTCATTTCTACCCCTCAATAAACTGCATACATAATTCATTTGGATAATCGTTGTTGTCTATATTTGTACAAACCACCCTTGCTGCCGCAAATACTTATCAATCTCTCCAAAGTTGTTAAAAGGAATAAACTCCATTTTCTCCTTAGCCAGCAATTCCTTTAAATCATTTTTGGCAAACGCAATATCCGCTGCTTTCGCGGCCCCTAAGTCTGGTTCACTGTCTCCAGCAAAAAATACTGTCTCAAACTCCTTCTTAAGATCCTCTACCACTTTGGCTTTGTTCACGCCGAAAACTTTTGAAAAATAAGGACTCGCTTCATCAGGAATAATTTCAATTCCCCTATTTTTGTACACTCCAGCCATGGAAATAACCTTAACATTTTCAATACGTCGATGTGCAAGTAATAAATCAATATAGTACGCGGTACCAGCGCTTAAAATATAAAATTCCCCGCCAGCTTTTTGTATTTCCTCAATAAACTTTTGCCCATGCTCATCCAAGGGTATACGATGGATTTCGGCCAAAATTTCTTCTTCCGTTCTATCGATGGACCCCAATATTTTATTTAAAAACTCAACATTAATTTTCTGAGTTTTTTTCCAATCCTCATAAAATTGTCTTCCCCAATCCTGTAAATAATTATCCATAATAATATGATAAAAATCCTTATCTGTTAATGTTCCGTCAAAATCCGATACAAAGGCGAATTTCTTCATCATCATTTCTCCTTATGCTAATACGTTCGTTCATATAAGAATATTTTACTACAATACTCTTCGATTGGCATTTTTATTTACAAACATTCAAAGATAAGAGAAGCCGTTTTCCCTTAAAAATTCCTTAGCGCACAAACTTCATATTCTACTGGCTTGGTCCCATTAACCGCAAATCTATCCACATAATCCAAAATATCATTTGCCGCTAAAATACCAGCCTGCTTTGTAAATTTCAAAGCCTGTATTGGCAATGCACCACGAGTATAACAATCCCATAGTTCTCCATGGGCAGGCGCGATTGCATAATCAGCCTGCTCTAACATACATAAATCCAGCAGTGAATCTCCAGCAGTTATAACCAATTTTTCCTGTAAAATATCCCTTATATACGCCACAGCAGACCATTTATTGACTACCTGTGGCACAATATATAATTTTCTGCCCTGCAATGATACATTCCACTGTTGTCCCCCAGCCCATACGGCAAAGCTTTCAATATCATTTAGGGGCACTTTATCTCGCTCCACAACGCAATAGTAAAATAAACCATCAGCCATTCTCATAGGACCAGCCCATGATTCATGACACAGTTCATTAAAACTAGCCAGCATATCCTCTGGACACAAACACATTTGGTCCATGACCATAGCCACTTGCCCGCGCCACGCTTGGTCTACCACGCCATCCACAATAATATTCCCGCCATTGCTTACCACCCCATAGGCAGGAATCATGTTCTCACGAAACAAGGAAATGCGTAGGTATTGGTCAATGGTACGAGTCGTGACTGGTACAAAAATACTTTGGGAGGCTATTTTCTTCAGCTTAGCAATTGCATTGTCGGCCATAAAAGATATTTCCCGGCCATCATATATCTCAATAGAACTAGCTGCCGGCATAGGTTCCCCTGGTAACAACCGAAATGATTTTGGGGAATAAATCAATGTTTGATCAAGATCACTGGCAAATAACATTATTCAACCCCCATTGTTTTAATCAGACCACAACATGAATAAGACATACCCGCAAATTCTTCAACCTCTACCCCACGATCTTTCGCCAATAATAATATATGCTGCAAATTAGGGTTTTCTTTACTATCAACTAAGATTTTCCAAGGTATACGCCGTAATAAAACCCTGGTCGTTTCGCCGACACCCGGCTTAATCATATTGACATCAGGTATTTGAAAGATTGCTTGCAATTCCTTAATTTTCTTGATTCCTGCCCAAGTGGGCGGCTCTAAGTTGTTCAAAAACTGTTCAGCTGTGACCACTGCTTCATAGGCAACAAGTGGAAAATGTCTCACAATACTCTCAATAAATAGTTGTGAAACATCAAGGTCTACCCATTCTGTATAGAATTTGGCACCATGGAAATCAAGCTCTCCAATCAGATCAGACCGATGTACGGAACGACTGATGAGTCCAGATACTGTCGAATTTAGACAAGCACTAGGAATACAAAAATCCTCTCGTGTTCCATATAAACTAACGCAATATCCAGGATCAGCCAGGACTGCCAAATCAGCTTCTAATTGTTCATCATATTTTTCATTAAACTGCCGACAAGCCTCAATCAATTCTGCGGTAATGGCGCCCTTACCTGTCCAACCATCAATAAACTGTATGGTGAAACCAGGATGCTGCTGCATCATATATAGTACAGCATTTTCATCAATCCCTTTTCCACGAATGATAGAGATGCTGTAATGGGGCAGCGTAATACCATACTTTTCTGCTAAATAACGTTTAATCAAAATACCGATTGGCGTTCCCGCCCGAGCTAAAGATACCAGGATCACCGACCTGCCTTTTAACTTCAAGATTTGCTCGGCGACAATTGCAGCAGCCAGGGCAATCTTCGCCCCAGTAGTGTGGATCATTTGATGAAACACTTCAATATACTCAGGTTTTGGCTGATACTCTACGGGCAGCATCTCCGAATAATGGATTCCACTTTGTATGGCTTCTTCTCGCTGCTGATTATCAATTTCAGGAACTAAACCACCAATCTCTTTTAATAAAAAAACAACATCCCCAGGACTATAACTTCCTATCGGCCGCGGATGAGCAATCTGAGGAATTTTATTAATCACCGACATGTATCTGCTCCTTTACTTTTGAGCTACCAACACATACTACCCAATGTATTTGGGGGATTGCCAAGGGTGCTAATGCCTTGAGCAGAGATTCTAAACCTTTAGCATCAACTGCTCGTTCTACAAAGACAAAAACTTCAT
>Ga0316604_10001574_pt1 | contig 19620 bp, 21 predicted proteins | sample OWC_soil_day20_C_FD_207650 | JGI IMG/M metagenome (GOLD analysis project Ga0316604, IMG submission 207650) | Wetland soil microbial communities from Old Woman Creek delta, Ohio, United States - OWC_soil_day20_CT | ecosystem: Environmental > Terrestrial > Soil > Wetlands | place: USA: Ohio...
TGTTAAATTACAAAATCATTGCATAGAGCAATTGATTTTGCAATGGTAAAATTATAGATAGCAGAGTTATCTTGGATACTGGACGTCAGCAGTGAGTAGGCCAGCCGGGAGCCGATCCCGGCATAAATATAACAAGCCATCAGTATTAATACTGACGGCTAATCTTGTCTATTTTATAAAAATATTTGAATTTAGTTTCATGATTGTGTAAAATTTGCACCCTTTGGGTAGCGTATGCTTTTATATAGTTTTGTGGCTCAACTGGCAGCCGGGAGCTGTTAATTGAGCCTTTTTGCGCGCAAAACTTCCGATTGAAGCCTTCGAAAACCGTCCCCTTGTATCCGCTGTACTATTTCAACCCGCAGTAAGACCCACTTCCTCACGTTGCAGCTTGAAAGCAGGTCTTGTAGGCAACCATTGACCACAGTTAGCCCTCATCAGTGTGTCCGCCCCAATGGAATATAGTACCGCAGTTTTTACATTTTCCCAAATAACGATGACCTTCTATTGCTGTTTCTCCCGTATTGGATGATCCACATTTAGGACAGTCTAGACCTTGGGAAATCGGATACGGATCCTTTTCACTACCATATGCAACGGCTGCAATTCCAATAATGCTTACGCATAATGCAAACATTACCAATAAAGCCACTACTTTTTTTTGATTTTTCACTACTATCACCTCCTTTCGAAAAATAGACCTTGGCAAACAATATAGGCGGTGCCTCATAGCAGCCAACCTTGATATTTTACATTTAGCCAGTTGTTTAACTTCTTCAACCGTCCTTGAAGCATCCCAAGCCATAATATAAACAGTTATGCCAAAAACTAGCGAACCAAGACCGTCAGCCATATTTTTAAACCTGATATTATTTTCTTAATCAATTTTATATACCGTCATTGTAAAACATTTTTTTTTACTTGTATACTATACGAAAGTATACTCTTCATATCCAGTGAACTCGTTTCAGCATAGCTGAAACATTGGGGATTCAGGTGGAGAGTCTACGCCACCTGAATTAACACCGGCGGGAGTCTTGACTCGCGTACTAAGATAAATTTCGTTTCATCTGGATATAGTTCTTCCTTCCCGATCCGGGCAATTAAAACAAGCTCATCTAATGACAAGTCTCAAAGCAATGGCACCTGTTTCAGAAAAACTACCCAGTCAAAAATCTTCTATGTCACTATCTCTACTGCACACAAAAATAGAAATAAGCTCCTGAGCCTTTTACTCACTGCTCATTTCTATCAGTTGTGCTTGATAAGTCAAGACCGCCATAGCAGATTCTGTCATGCAGACTTTGCAAATCGATAGGGAACGCACACTCATCCCAGCGGTCCATCTGCATCCAGCGAATGAATTGTTTCACCCACTGGTTGAGTCGTAGTTGGCGAAACAGGTTTTCTTCTGCTAGGTTTTCCTTGGCACTTTGAAAAGCGGCTCTGACTTTTTCTATATCAATGGTATAGCCAAGTGACGGGTTGGCTTTATACCAGTTTTCTTCTTTCGCCCAATCATCGGTTTCTGCTATACCGTAAATGGCCGGATAAAAGGTCTGGTCTATTTTTCTATCCGATAAGACATCTGTTGCTTTTTGATGTACTTCATAGCAAATGGAGTTTCGGTCATTACCAGCGGTAGTGATTAAGAAAAACAACGGCTGCGTTCTGGCATCACCGGAACCTTTGGTCATAACGTCGTAGAGGTTGCGGTTGGGCTGGGCATGTAATTCGTCGAATACTACGGCATGGACATTTAATCCGTGCTTTGTATAAGCTTCCGCTGAGAGTACTTGGTAGAAACTATTTGTCGGCTGATACACCAATCGCTTTACCGACATGATAGGCTTAATCCGCTTTTTAAGTGCAGGACACTGGTCCACCATGTCAACGGCTACGTCAAATACGATGGAAGCCTGCTGCCGATCGGAGGCACAAACATACACCTCGGCTCCCCACTCATTGTCGCCGCAGGTCATGAGGAGCGCCACCGCCGCTGAGAGCTCACTCTTTCCATTCTTTTTCGGTATTTCGATATACGCCGTGTTATATTGCCGGTAACCATTTTCTTTTACCTTACCGAAGATATCCCGAATGATTTTGTCTTGCCATGATAAAAGTTCAAAAGGTACACCACGCCACTGCCCTTTGGTGTGTTTTAAGCAGTTGATAAAACTAACTGCATGCTGAGCTTTTGCCTCATCATACACTCTTCTTACCCCCGCTTAGTAAAATCAGCTCCATTGGATCAGTAGCATCCTGTCGGCTCACTTCCGAGACAATTCGACTCCGGGCTGATGGGGTTAGGCCAAACTGTTCGCAAAACTTATTCATGATTTTTAAGTAGGTCTGGGCGATGGATACCTGTGGTACCTGCTGCCAATAGCCAGATGGAGTTTTAACAATCGTGCCGTGCTTACTGATAAATTCTTCGGCTTCCTTCCACCGGGCATACGCCTGGCAATATCCAGCGAAGGCAGCCATATCAACATTTGTTAACAGTCTTAAATTTTCTAGCTGTTTGGTCAATCGACGCCATTCTTTCTTGGCCTCAGCATCTAGCCAGCTTGGACATTTCGGTGCTTTATTTACTGGCTTTGGCTCATTGGTATTAAGCTGTCGTTTGCCTGGATTACCTTCAAGAATTTTTAAAGCTGTTGACTTTGACTTTCTTCCTTTTTGTGCCATAGGTATCACCTCCTTTGCAAATAAAAAGAAGCCTACTTTTTTGTAAGCTCCTTAAGGTTTCTTAACGTCTATTGCAATCTTATAAAGTTATCGTTTTTAGTTTAGCAATCCGCTGCTCGTCAGTTTCATGTGGAGATGTCAAAATAAACGTCATTTTAATAATATTTTCGACCGGAGTTTTTTCTTTTAATGTTTCTAAGGTGGTCTTTACCTGTTTAGTTTCTAAGGCCGCTTGCGATTTTTTGCCCATAGCTACAATAAATCGAGGTTTAAATAGCTCGATTTGTTGAGCTAGATATATTGAACAGTTTTCAAATATTGATTTAGGAAGACTTTTGCTTCCTGTGCTACTTTTATTCCACCGACAATTAATGGCATCCGCTAAATAATACCCTTTATTTTTGAAATCTTCCAGGGTATCTACACAACCCAAACCAGCACAATTAATGTATTTGAATAGTTTACTTCTAAAATCGCCATTTGGACCCGATAAGTCGTAGAAAAAACCATTTCCCACCTTAGGTGGTGATTCAGCGACAAACATAATATTAATTCTAGCTTGTTTCGGATAGTCATAATTAAGGCCAATCTCTTTGTGTCCAACACATAGCCCGTTGTCAGCATATCCACTACAAATTTGGCATGTTAGTACTGCATTTTTTATAGCCTCTGCCTTGCTTGAATCCATTCTGCTCACCCCACAATAAACAGGAGAGTTCCCCTCCATGTGGCGAAATGGAAGTTTGGGAACCATATGTTCAAGCGCGGCCAGCATATCAGTAACCACATCCGGATCGGCATTTTCATTGATCGTTACGCCCGCTGTGGTGTGCGAAACAAATACTTGGCAAATTCCTTGCTGAATCTGACTACGCTTAACCATTTCCTTGACCTTAGCAGTTATATCGATAAAACCTTCCTTCGGAGTATCCAAATAAATTTGTTCCATTGTGTACACCTCTTACTATTAAAATTCAAGAAAGAATGTGACTATATGATACTTGTAAGTGCTTGCCTTCTCGGCCATCGCACAAGATACGACGGCGGCTCCAACAACATAACGTTGCTTATGGAGCAAGCTAAACATACTCAATTTATCGCTTTTTGCCCAGAGATAATGGGTGGATTACCTACCCCTCGACCCGCTGCAGAAATTACTTCAGGTTCTGGCGATGATGTACTTAATGGCCATAGTGCGGTTCTAAACATAAATGGCAGGGATGTTACCGCCTTCTTTATTTGCGGTGCCAAAAAAAGTGCCCAGTTTGCAGACAAATATAACATTACGGCGGCTATACTAAAGCAACGCAGTCCATCATGTGGGAGCCTCAAAATTTACGATGGTACTTTTAGCCATCAAACTAAACCAGGTATGGGGATAACGGCGGCTATGCTGCATAAATTAGGTATTCCTTTATATTCCGAAGAAGATATTACACCAGAGCTACTGCAAGAACTTCTCAAGTAACCCCAGGGATTTGCCAAATTAGACTAAGTGCACTATACTGATATTATCATAGGAGGTGTCGCCATGTCCAAGAGTAAAAAAACAATAAAATGTGGAACTATCAATCCGAATACACTAAAAATTGCCGGTAAACCGAATCGTGCTATGACCCCGGAAGTCAAATCAGCTTCTATCTGGATTGACCAAAAAAATGACTACTTGCGTCATAAGGAAAAACAAAAAATCCGCCGTTATTCCGATGAATATGGAATAGGGCGGATTTTTTTGTTTTTCCATTCGCTGGATGCAATTCATTAAACGAAAGTAATTTTCCTACAACATCATTTGCTCCACAATTTGATTATAATAGATTGACTGCTCAATTGGCCATAAACCCTCTATTTCTCAAGAAACCATTTTCCCTCATCACAAAACAGATGCACCTCTTTGCCAGCAATGCGACAGGTGTACCGCATACCTTGTATGCCTGCTTTTAATGATGCCGCTTGGCGAATATCTAATACACGATCTATCGGGAATTTTCGATCTGATCCGAATAGTCCGCGTATATCGCCCGATCCTTTCTGGAGATACGAAGGTATTTGTGAAAGTCAGCCGGCAGAGTCACTAATCCCGGACATTTTAGCCTAGCTTCCCAGATTACGTCACCTGTTTTTACACCCGCTTGCTTTGCGATTTAGAACAAATGTTCTGCAATGTAAAGAGGATGTTACTGGAATATACGCTTAGAAGATAACATCAATTCATTAAAAAAGTAAACCCCATAGGGTAAGCCAATTACGGCACCCTACGTGGTTTAACTTTTTTATAATATTTCGTTTGAAGTAATCTGTACTGAAAAGTCACCTTTACTTGTCCGTTTAATGACGCTCTTCTTACCGGCACCATCATCCACGGTAATAGCTTGTAGGTTATGAGACATCATAAAATTAAATCAGAACCAGCAGCATGTTCGGTGGAAAGGTGATCAGCATACATAAATCGAGTTTTCCCTGATATAGCGTAATCTTGCCGGGAGCGTCTTTTAACATATTTCGAATTAAATTGGCTTGATTACTGACAGTCTTTTGATCAGGAGAAGATTTTTCTATTTCTTCTTTCAAAACAGTAATATTTTGACGAAGGTTATTGCGAAAATTCGCATCAGTAATATGAGTAGAGAGTTGGTCGTTGAGATTAAATAAATCGTTGGCTGATCCCTTAGCCTGCTCCCATTGGTTATCTTTTGATTTGGTCTCAATATCATCGAGCGCTTTTTTCATCTGATTCATAGTTAAGTTCGTGTTTGGCATAGTGTAAGATTGCGATTGTGGTGGCGGCGGTGGCAGCTGATTTTGGGGTCTATCAGCACAACCGGCTGTCGCCATAATCAGGACTATCAAAAAGAAATACAGCAATTTACATGGGAACGATGGATTTCTTTGCATGCCTACAAACCTCCTTAGATTTGCTACAGTTTATTGTAATTTAACAACAATGACAAAATAACATAAAACTTTAATCCTAGTATTAAGCCTTAAAGTACAGAATATTCGTACGAAATGAGGGAATCTAGCAGAGTTAAGATAGGATTGTGTTTGCCCTAACAATATCGAGGGATTGCGGGTCGAATAAAAACAGAACTAGTACTTTAACTCCCGCCGTTTATTTGTCACTAAACTGCTACGCAGTGGCTCTCCAACCTCAAAAAAGTGCTTGGCCCCTAATACAAGGGCCGGAGCACTTTTCATATTCTCCCCAGTGTTAAATTATACTCAACTGATGTCCGTGAAGTCGTTTTTGAAATTCGGCGGATAAATAAATTAGATAATAATGCGAACGTTTATCCTGGGCAAGCCTTGAATGTGCCGGTTAGGTCTTAACGCAGATAAAAACTTATTGGCAACTAAGTAAAAAACAGGGCCATTGAAAAATGCCGTGTTTTTTCTTTAATACTTCTTTTAAGTAAGGAAACAGCAGAACCGCCACCATGTATCCGTACCAGCACTGATCCGAAGCCACTGGCTGCTAAAGTCGCGCAGAAATATATTGAGGTGCGGCGTATTATATTGGAAGAGTTAAAGCAGCATTCAAATCCTGGAACGATGGTTATAAGATAAAATCAGCTCCTGGCACACACCAGGGGCTTTACTATTTTTATTAGAGTAACCGAGAAATCCACCTCGTTACTAGTTAGAAACTATATTCTAACTGAGCAAAGAAGTTTTTCTTATCCTTTTCAATGCCCGACCACCCATAATCATCTTTTAACTCAAGGTCGTTATATTGCAAGGTAAAGATACCATTACGGAATACGGTGTATTCAATACCGAATTCAGCACCTTTGACATTATCTAACTCACCGAACATATATTCATAATAGCCGCTGTCGGTGTTTGTTCGACGAGCACTGTCAAGCGTAGTAAATTCGAATAAATCAAAACCAGAATCAGCGTTTCTATAACCAACCCATGCACCAAAGGAACCTACTTTATCCTTCTTAGCACCTGCATATTGGATTTTGGCCATCCAAGCTTTGGGTTTGTCACCGGTACCGGTGACACCATTCCACCCTTTTGCACCATCGGAGTCGTTTTGGCCGTATTCACCACTAACAGTGAAATTTTTGATACCAGTATAGTTTAAGCCAACAGATGTACTCTTGTACGCACTTATGCCATAAAAATCGTCGTCCATCTTGAGGTAAGATAATGAAACATGCAGGTTATCATTTACTTTTGCATCAATATTTGCAGTCTGGAAATTTCCACTTATGTCATCTATGTAATAATAATTTGTTCCCGTTGTCTTGAAAGCTCCTACAGCAACTTTTATATCTTTGCCACCGCTTACTAGCAAACCATCACAGTTACCTTCGATATCTGCAAGCAGGCCTTGCCCCAACCAAATGGGTTGACGACCAAGGCTATAATCTAAACCACTGGCTTTGCCGGTAATATAGGCTTGTACAAGTTTTGAATTTGCCGAAGTTCCCCATTCACTTTCAGCTTCATAGCGGCCATGGAAGGTTACGTCATCTGCAATTTGAGATTCCATGTTCAAACGCAGACGAGTTTTACTGATATTATCAGATTTATTATCTAGGTATGTAACGTTATCTTGATAATTATACCGTTCACGAACTTCACCAGTAAACTTTACTTTAGAAGCATTTTTCTCAAGGTTGTCAACGCGAACACCGAGTTTGTCGAGTTCTTCGCCAAATTCGGCTTTCAGAGCTTCAATTTCTTTTTTGGATGCAGCATCAGCTTTGTCGCTGTTAGCCATCGCTTTAGCTACGATAGTAGCAACTTCATAACGGGTAAGAGTTTTGTCACCTTGGAAGGTGCCATCGCCGTATCCGGAGATTACGCCAGCTTGAGCAAGCTTGTCGATAGAGTCATAAGCCCAGTGTTTTGCAGGTACGTCGACGAAAGGATTAGCAGGTGCTGCCAGAGCAATTCCTGCTACGCTCATTGTAAATACTGCTGCAAGAGCCATAGCTGTTTGTCTTTTCATGTATGTTCCCCCCAGAATTTAAAGTGAGTTTCTACGGAGAGATGTTTGTAAGTGTCCATGTTTCCTTACCCTTCTCTCCGTAGTTGCTCTTTGGTAATTATTATAACATAGGGGCCTGGAGGCAAATTAAAGATTGGTTAAAGATTGGTTGAAGAAGTTGGAGTGCAACTCTGGCACACGCCAGGGGCTAATTTATGCCGTAAAATAAAAAAGTCACCCATCCCTAAGGACAGGCGACTTATGGCACAACCGATATCTAAGCGGCCGTACTTTAGATTTAGTTGTGAATTTGGCTACGATTAAACTATGTTAGCAGGTTGGACTACATTCATCATTGAAGCAGAAAAATAGTAAAAGTATTATAATGATGATTATAATACAGCTACTATCACGACCTCCTCCGAAATTACCAAATCCCATAAAGCATACCTCCTTCATTATGTATTAGGGACATTACATACTATGCTATACAGGATGGTTTTGCTCCTGGAACATTATAATAAAAAGCCGCCCACACGAAGGTAGACGGCACTCCTGTGTGATGTCGATGTCCAGGGACTAAAACTATGTCTCAATAAACCATTTCCCATCCAAATCATCATGAAACAGGGTTAACCTGCTTATTCCGCATCCTACAAACATACTGCATACCATGCCCGCCACCGATCAGTGACGGTACCATGCGAACGTCCAGTATTTTATCGATTTTGAATTTCCGGCCGTCCGGCCAGTCCATTATTAGCGGGTGAATATTGCCGATTTATCGTGTTAAATTTTAATCCCTAATGCTATATCTGTATCCTAAAAGCTTAGTCTTTCTAAATCTTTTGGTTGAATTAATAACCTTCAAGGCAGACAGTTCCCGTAAATCGCCCCATATGCCCAGACGGACTTTGTCAATATCCCATTTCCGGCCATCAGCCCAGTGGAGTATTGTTGGTTTTATAATGCCGTTCGTGTCATGTACGGCAGTGATCTGCACAAATACTTTCCCCATTCAACACACCTTTTATTTAAAATATGAGACTGGATGAATTACATGGTCATCCTTAGGATTGAATCCAGTAAGCTGCCGATCTAAAAGCATCGCGCAGCGCTGGACACTATAATGCCCAAACCTTCGTCGAATGTTATCAATAGCCTGCTCAAGAGTTTCCGCTCCCAAATTATCACCATCAAACAAGTCAATCTGAACATGGCCATCAGCAATTACCAAGTCAGCACCACGAACACCGAGGCTACGGATGGGTTTACTCCAGTTATAGTTTGCCGTGAATAGTTCCATGGCTTTCTCCGCGATATCGCTGGAAATAAACGTTGGTACTGGTAATTTCCCCTGTCGTTCAAACGAACATAATTCTTTATCTCTCACATGGATTGCAACCGTTTTGCATTTCAGACCGTGTTTTCTTAGCCTGGCTGCCACGCTTTCGGCCAGCACATAAATAATCAGCTTTACGTCCGTATTATTCACCAAATCCCGCACTGTCGTGGTACTGTTACCAACTGATTTAACGATGCTTTCTTCTCCGTTTTTCCTGACTGGTGCATCATCCAAGCCATTAGCAAACGACCATAAGGTCTCGCCCCATACTCCCAAAAGAAGTCGGAGATTACGTACATCCCTGTTGGCCAGATCACCGATAGTATAGATTCCCCTGTTATTAAGTTTCTGGCCTGTTGATCGGCCGACATATAAAAGTTCGCCCACTGGCAGTGGCCAAACCTTATCCCGAAAATTCTCCTCCGTAATGACGGTTGTAGCATCAGGCTTTTTCATGTCGGAACCGAGTTTGGCGAATATTTTATTGAAGGAAACACCAGCAGATGCAGTAAGGCCTATCTCTGTTTTAAACCGCTGCCGGATTATATTAGCAATATTAGGCCCTGATCCGAACAGTTTAAGAGAGCCGGTTACGTCGATGTAGGCTAAGTATCCAGCGCCTTTTCATGTCACCATGACAGGTCTCCGTATACTCGCCTCCAAACCGTACGTACACCTCTCGATGTATACGGCTTTCCATTCATACATCAACTGTGAATCTTTTGGTAACAATCCCGACAGACAACGAGTGTTTTTCGCCGTTTCTTGATCATGAGAGCTTCCCATTCGTTGTTTTCACGCAACTCGCTTAACTTCTTAACCTGATAGACCTTAGGTAGTTCATCACGGGTTCCGCATACTTCACATTTACCCTTTAGCATTCGAACAATCAGTTCTTTCGGTTTAAAGTTATAAATGGATACGGGTTTCGGTATGATGTCCACCTGGGTGTCTCGGGATAACTGCCTTCTACAGAAGCTACTGTGATGAAATGCTACTTGCTTTTCTGTACCGGACGGCGTTACATAAGGAATAGAAAACACTCCGTTCCTCGTAAACCGCAGTTTTGCCTTTACCATCGTACAACGGTATTTACAGGCAAACGTTTTGTACATACTGTATTCCATCACATACCGGTATTTCGAAAGCACCGACACATTGCTTGCCAATTCATAGTAATTATACAGTCCGCGAATTTCGGCGTTATAGGTTCCAACAATCTCGACCGGCGCTCTGTTTACAAAACTGCTTCTTGCCACTGGCATCCATCGCTCTGCGCCTGTTTCGTCTTTTTGTATCCACAAAACATCTTTGGCTATCAGGTTATTAGTCCATTTTTCTTTCGGTACGTAAAGCTTTATGACACCTGAGTTCCGTCGATATTTTGCTCCGTTTCTCTTAACGAACTCTGCGGACGGCTTTGCCACCGTTATGTCGTAGCTGAGGAACCTCGCCTTTTCCGTAGCATGTGTGACTAGCGTCTTTTCCAAGGACAATTCTAACTTTAAGCGCTCTGAGAGAAAGTCTTTTATGTCTTTCTTGATTTTCTCAGCATCTGCTTTACTCCCTATGACCCCTATGAGAAAGTCATCTGCGTATCGGCAATAGGTAATTCGTCGATAGTTTTTGTCCATAGGATTCATGGATGGAAGAGCTGCCCAAGCTTGACGCTTGTTTTCAAGCTCCTTCATGGCTTCTTCTCGTTCTTCTACTGAGAGTTTAGACCACTTCGCTTCTATCGACTTTTTGGCCTCATACCATCTAGCCTTTCTTCTGGAATATTCCGCATTGTCCACTCTTTTTTGTCCCTTATCAAACTGAGATTTGTACTCTTCCATATATACGTCTAGTTCGTGCATATAGATGTTTGCTAAGATCGGACTAATTATAGAGCCTTGGGCGGCACCAGAGTATGTTTCGTTATATTCCCAGTTGTCTAGGTAGCCTGCTCTAAGAAATTTCCAGACGAGCGCTATGAAGTGTTCGTCTCGGATTTTTCTACGCAGTATGCCTACAAGCACATGCTGGTTAATATTGTCGAAGCATCCTTTGATGTCTCCTTCTACAAACCATTTCACTCCCGTATATGTTCTCTGGATTTGGTTGAGTGCTGTGTGACAGCTTCTATTCGGACGAAACCCATGTGAGCTGTTTGAAAATGATGGTTCGTAAATGCTTTCCAGAAGCAGCCTGACAACTTCCTGCACCAATTTGTCATTGGCAGAGGGGATGCCCAGCGGTCTGAGTTTGCCGTTTGCTTTCGGGATGTATTCGCGCCTGACTGGATTCGGTTGATAGCTGTAGTCTCTTAGTGACTGAATGATACAATGAATTCGTTCCATTCCCATGCCATCAAGTGTTTGTCCGTCAATGCCCTTGGTCATGCTTCCACTGTTGTTGTAGATATGTTGGTAAGCAATCAGGTAGAAGTCTGGATTGTACAGGTTTCTGTATATCCGTTCGAGTTGGTAGTTTGCGACTGTTGCTTTAGACCGCAAGCTGTTTAATACCTCATTCGGACTTCTCAAATGCCTCACGCACCTTTCCAAATATCGGTATTAAGTATGAACTGTTCCACTTCGCCATGTAGCGGGCTTTCCCCACCGCGGACTACTATTGGAACTCCGTTGCCATATCGAATATTCAGGGACTTTCTCCCATAGCACATTGTGCGTTTCGATGTAGGCAATCCCCGTTTAGTGCAGAAGCAGACATTGCACCCACATTGTCGGATATGACTTTCGCCGTTTTACCGCTTATGGCGGTGGTCGGTCAGGAACACTTGTGAGGCACTTGCTGGCTTGCGTGCTCACCCTTGACCGCGTAGTGTTTCAATCAACTTTCACTACGGCTGACGATAGAACCCCTCCGGCTATCATTCAAGCAGTTTAGCTTTTATCCTTATATGTAGTTTTCATCTTGGACGCTCAGTCGCTGCCTGTTGATTGACAGACTTGCGCCTTTGCCGGCGTGCTGTTGTTGCCTTTGGGTTTCCCCGTCCGGTTAAGCCGGCTGATGATAAGCAGTTGTGTTTTGCTTAGTGCCTTGCAATTAGCACATTCCGTTTCTGCCCACGTTCCCTTGCTGAGAACTTACGGGCGCACCCACGCCTCATCAATACCGAAGCTCTCTATTTGGTCCGTGTAGTCAGCATATATCGCTCTGGCCATTCGTGAAAATCGAAGATATTTTTTAAAATCAGCTGACACTTGAACTAATCCTGGACATTTTAGCTTAGCTTCCCAAATCACCTCGCCGGTTTTAATACCGGCTTGTTTTGCTATTTGATTTTTAGCCAAAACTATTCCGTGACGTGATTCGGCATCACCGCAAACAATTACTGGCTTATCACGGATTTCCGGCCTATAAAGGCACTCGACAGAAGCATAAAAGTTATTTAGGTCGACGTGCAGGATGGTGCGCATTATACTATCGCGGGCCGCCAGGCTTACGCGCGATCAGGCCTTTAGATTCCAGTACACTTAAATGAGTATGTACGGTTGAGCTGCTTTTTAGTCCGACGGCCGCACCGATTTCCCTGACAGTTGGCGGGTAAAAATGCGAGTATTCGCGTAGAAATTTTAATATTGCTGTTGGTTTGTCTGAACGCATTACAATCGCCCCTTGCAAACATTTGTTTGGTATTATTATAGAACAAATGTTTGTAGGTGTAAAGAGGATATAAAAGGAAAAGCCGCTCAGATGAGCGACCAAATTAACACAGTACTAAAACTCACTCTATATTATGTTCCTGATCCGACAAACATATCTCATCCCGTGCCGCCGATCAGCGACGGTGCCATGCGAACGTTCAGGATACGGTCAATTTCGAATTTGCGGTCGTCCGGCCAGTGCATGATTAATGGATGGATGCTGCCGGAATTATCGTGTTGGGCTGTGATGCTTACGTAGGTTTTCATGTTACCACCTCAACGCCAATATATATTAAATTGTGAAGACTTAGCCTGCGTCGTTTTGCAGATAAAAACATGCTTTCCCCCGAATCAAATTACCACCTTCGCCTTTCTCTGTGCCAGGCAAAAACCATAAATCCCAACACTCACAAGTAGTAGCCGGACCATAATCATCAAGATCAGCAGCTTCTGCATGTGTCATAACATGATCTATGTCGATGGTTAAATCTAATGCTTCACAAAGCACAGCCGCAATCTGTGCCATTGCTTCAATTTGTGCCTTGGTTGGCGGCTCTGGCCCAAAATCGCTAGTATCTGCATTATAGCAGCATGCTAATACAATACCAATCGCCCCAGAATTTCGGTTCCACGTATGAGTTTTTAATTTAGACAAATCATCAGCATTAGCATAAACACTACCATCTTGGTCAACGTTGATATGATAGTTATAAAAAAACTGACCATAATGACTGGCAGACCAATGCAGGTACAAGGTAATATCCCTGTTTATCAAGTGCGCCTTCATGCGTAAATCATCCTTGCTATTTATTGCAAGTTGCTTTAATTGTTCCAAGGTAACTTTTTTCATATAAAACGCCTCCTTGGTTATGTTATTGTCGCAGAAGTAATTTTGTGAATTAGTTATTTAACCCCTGAGGCAATAATACTTTCTTTGACAAAAACAAAAAACGCCCACCAGGACGAACCCGGCCGGCGGCAACCTCATTTACAGAGAGTTAAAACCTAGTATTTAATGCAAGCTAGTAAGGCTACGTTGCGAGGACGGGTTTCAGTGCCGCCTGTTGAATTAGTTGTTGCGTTATTATTCTCCTTATGGGTTCCCGACGAAGTGGCTGGAATATAATAAAGACCATCTGATGGAACTTCTGGTGTTTGGTAAATATACGTATGGGTATGAGCTTTAAAAGCATCCCCGCGTCCTATCTGTATCAGTTATCGTAATGGGCAATAATTGTAGCAACAGAGATAATCGCAGCCCACATAATAAAGATCCTTATCGGCTCTAGTGCTTCTAGCATTATTTCCCCCCTATAACCTTATAAACGATCACGGCCTAACCGTAATCACGCCTGACCCATCCGTCTGTGAGCCAAGTCCCGAATAAAATTCTTGATGCCGTCTCTTCATCGATATAATTCGATAAATACCTACAGATTACTGTTGCTTTTCAATAAACCAGCTCCCCTAATCACAATACAAAAATAATAATACGGTTTTGGATGGATTATAATAATGTGTGGACATGAGCATCGCAAAATAGTGCGGTATTGTTGAAAAATGCAAAATAACGTCACACCTTGGATACCAACTTATCCTATTCCCGATTTCCGCTTAATCTTTATCAATGAACCGCACCGTACTTACCCTCTTTATATATTGATATCATAACCCATAAACCGCGAGGTGTAGGAACAATTAAGTAAACCTAACAGCGTTGGGGCAACATCAATGAAAGTCGTCTTCGGCAAGTAATACCCTCATGGAAACCCCCTCTTTTTTTGCGAAGTCTCTATCTTAAGCAGAACAGATCATAGAAAATAAAGCCCCATATAAGAGTAGTCAACAGTATAGATATAAAGACAACGGCACTGCCCAAATCCTTAGCCTGTTTGGCCAGTGGATGGATTTCTGTTGTCACAAGATCAACAGTCCGTTCAATGGAGCTATTGATGGCTTCAGCAAACAGCGGGAGAAGCAAGGATAATCTTAGTATCCCCATGTAGCCAAAAGGCATATCAACAAAAGATATGGCCAGTTGCAAAAGGCCGGTGACCAGCACTTCCCCGCGAAAAGAGCTTTCATGCTGTAGCATGTCAATCAGACCAGCCAGAGCATAGCGAGTATTTCTATACAAAGTGTACTGCGGTTTCATCAGCCTCACCTCCCGTCAGTCGATAAATCATGAGGATTATCAGCCATACCCCCAGCATGGTAACAACAGTATGACTGAGAAAGTGAGCTCCTTTTACCATCTGGTAGAAGCCCGTGACCCAGCCTGCGCTAAAGCCAAACAGCAGTAGTCTTCATCAGAAACGACCCAGATATTAGAGAATTTTGGCTGGGCGATTTCACTGCGGTCACTGATGGAAAACCCGTTCGATTTGAAAAAATAATTCATGTTGTCAACTAGCCTCATCGAAATCCCCCTCGCGTAAATCTTCACAAAGATTGTATATGTAATAAAATTATATCAACTGATTATGAAAATAAAATGAAAAATGGTTGGGTTCCGTCAATAGCCGATGACTAAAGGACTTATTCTAGATGGTTTAAGCAACGCTCGTAATCGGTGTGGCACTAGCCCAAGATGCATACTTCATTCTGATCGAGGGTAGTCAAGTGCGACAAGAAGTCGCATGATATATTGCCGAAAGGCTACCCTATCCATTCGGGGTAACCCTATTATGACTAGCGTGAACGGTAACGTTTGGGTTAGAAAGCTCACAAGACAATGTGGGAATCCGAGTAGCCTAAAACTGGGATAACTGCTAGGGTAAGAAAGCTATGGAGAACGTAAAGTGAATCACTGTAGAAATCGTTACGCTGGAGGAAGCGAAATAGGCTGAAACGCTTCGACCAAAATGGTAAGGAGTCGAGCAAAGGCGAATTGGCAAACCAATGCGAATGGATGAAGAACTCCCGGTTTAAAGGTGGCTCCTAAAGCTTTCACAATTATACATCATGCGGATACTTAGTAAACCCTCCCTATCTCCATAAAGGCAGATAATTATCGGCTTTTTCACCTAGAAATTTTTGTGCAAAATTCCGGATTTAATTGCTGGAGGCGATCCGCAACCTTGCAAATCTGCTTATATACAAAGAACTATTCTTTGTATATAAGCAGATGAGGAAGCGATAGAACCGTCCCTCCGCTTCCTTCTGTCCAAAATCAAAGTTTTCACAAAACCAAGCACTTCCGGAATCTTTGATTATTACACCTGCAATCAAGAGTAACCGTCTTCTTTGAGTCAATACTATCTATGAAATCGAGTAAGTAATCAGCAAATTACTTTTCAAATAATACCACCAAGTCTCCATAGCCCTCCTCTAGGAATAAACCGTAATGCTGCGGAATTGATACAATAACGTAAGCCACTAGGTTGTGGCCCTTCAGTAAATACATGTCCCAAATGTGAATCTGCGTCTGTGCTGCGCACTTCTGTACGCACCATGCCGCGGCTTTTATCTACTGATTGTTTTATTTTCTTTCATCTACTGCCTTTGTAAAACTTGGCCAGCCACAGTCAGAATCAAATTTATCTAATGAACAAAATAGCAGTTCTCCTGAAACAATATCAACATAAATGCCTTCACGTGTATTATTCCAATATTCGTTCTTCGAAATTTTTTTCTTGTAAAAATTCAATAATTTCATAAAGGCAATTATATGATTTTAAATACTCATCACTAATAATAAGAATTGCATAATCACACTCTCTAATACTTTTCATAAAGCTTGATAACGACTTATAATCCGGTGCATCACGGATATCTCTAGTCAAAGTAATACCGATTTTTTTAAAATCGTAATCAAGTTCATCGACGAAATTTTTATTTTTCCATGAATAAGAAATAAAGAGTTTGGGATTCATTAATATTTTTCCTCCTCATCTCGCCTTTAACGTAATAAAATGCGAAAGTTCTATATAATTATTTTTCACCTTATAGTCTGATAACATCATTTATGTAAAAATAACCATAATTTACTCTTCGTGTAAATTATGGTTATTTTCTTTATCTATTTGACTTTATCCTGCAATATAAAACACAACATTCATATTTATCTTCCACTTCCGCGCTTTTTGAAGTCATCTTCGATGCGCTCTTTCCAATTCTCTGATATGGGGCGGCTGGCTCGCAGGCAACTTACTGTTTCACTTAATACTGCATAGTTGAGTAATGTCCCTTCACTATCTGCATTATAATTTGCCGCTCTGTCTTCGCTGATGCCAAATCGCTCTGCCGTGGCAATAGCATCAATGTTTGCACCAAGAAAAATGAACTCCCACCCATAATTGCTTTTTTGATGTTCAATCATTTTGCGCACTTTTTCATAGCTGAATTCACGGCTCGCGTTTTCCATACCATCTGTAGTTATCACAAACATCACATGCTCAGCGCGTTCATCTTCGTCAGTATGTTTCTGGGCATTTCCTATCTTATTGATGGTTTTACCAACTGCGTCCAGCAATGCAGTATTACCGCGCACATAATACTCCTTGTCCGTTATGGGTGCAATACCCCGTAGGTTAATGCGGTCATGCAACAATTCATACTGGTCATCAAACAAAACTGTGGTTATGACAGCCTCTCCATGTTCTTTCTTCTGTTTTTCCAGCATGGCATTATAGCCGCCAATAGTATCACTTTCAAGTCCGCTCATTGATCCGCTTCTGTCAAGAATAAAAACCAGTTCAGTCAAACCTTTTTTCATGTTGTTATCCTCCCAACCATTTATCGTGGTTTAAGGATAACATTTTGGATCTGCAGATTGGTCGCATGGCAAGCGACAAATTGCCTGGACAACCGTGCTAATTTCCCAGCATGTTTTGTTCAAAGGCAAACAAAGCCTCGTTTATTTCAAAAATATTGTGATTTCCCTCTTCGATAAAGTACTGAATGATAATATCGAATTTGCTGCTGTTAGAAAGGGCAAAGCCAGCCTTAAACAGGAAATCCCTGGTTTCATCAAGATTCAGACTGAGTGCTATCGCAAAGGCAATAACGGTAGGTTTGCTTGGTTTGTAATATAAGTCATTTCGAATCTTTGAAAATAGTTTCCGGTCAACATTCGCCTTTTTATAGGCTTCAGCATCTGTCATGTCCTTTTCATCAATCAAACGCAAGAGCATCTGGGAAAAAGTTTCGTCCATCTGCTTTACTACATCATCAAGACTACGTTTACGCTTTCCCACTGGAGCAGGTGCTTCCATAGATGAAAACATAGGCTCTTTTAAACAATAATCTTTCAGCAAACGCCTTTCTTCAAACCGGTTGTAGCGCTCGGTCAGATGGTCTTCAATATAATTATCATCGATATATTGCGCAATTGATGAAAACAGTTTTTCGGACAGCGTAAAGAATGCCTTGTCAAACACTACCAGATAAACCGTCATTTCATTATCAAAAAGAAAGTCACCAATTACAGAAATCGCCACTTTAAACGCTTTGTCCTTGGGATACCCAAAAGCACCTGAGGATATCAACGGGAAGGCAATACTCTCAAAACTATGTTCTTTAGCCAATGCAAGCGAGTTTTTATAACAATCAGCCAGCATTTCTTCTTCGTTATTTTTTCCACCGTGCCAAACCGGACCAACAGTATGTATGACATACTTTGCAGGCAGCTTATATCCTTTTGTTATCTTAGCTTGTCCAACCTTGCATCCACCAAGGGTACGGCACTCTGCAATGAGTTCCGGTCCTGCGGCTCGATGTATTGCTCCGTCGACGCCTCCGCCCCCAAGCAAGGATGACTTTGCTGCATTGACAATAGCGTCAACCTGCACTTTTGTTATATCATTACGTTTTATTTCAAGTGGCATTGCTCCATCCCCTTTCTTACTACAAAACAGCACCTTGCAATTAATTAATAGTTTAATCACTCTATGTCCAGCAACTCATTGTTGGGTTATTAACACCAACTCACTCACCAATACTGTCCATACTTTTTAAGCGCCTTCTCACCAGAACCTTTTTCATGTTCCCGTTCTCCAAACAGTTCATCTTTTCTGGCCACTGTTGGATCAAACCAGTCAGCTTTCTTCATAGCCCACTCAACCCAAGATGCCGTTTCAACATCCAATCCGTCTTGACCACCCGAAGTCGTGACTGCTTTGACATAAGCGCGGATTCCACACGCAATCTCATAGTCTATTGCTTCGTTTTCCAACGCTATTGTCCGTTCTACTTCTTCATTATATCTTTTTCGCCGTTCTTCCTTCCGGCGCTCTGCTTCTGCTTGTTTACGAGCCGCTTCCTCTCTAGCTTCTCGGTCAAGTCGAACCACTTCAGATTCTTCATAGAGTTCTATCAACATTTCACCAAGCCGAGATTCAACATTAATTTTTTCCGTGTCTCTAAAATATCTGCCCTGACGAATGCTGATCCTAAGCCTTCCATTAAATACATAGTCGTACTTACGAATCTGAGGCTCTGACGCCCATGAACTGTGACGTTTCTCATCTCTATATTTAATAAGGGCTTGCGCTTCTTGCTTTGTAATCACATGCTCAACCTTATCCTGGTTCTCTACAATTTCGATGCGTACCTGTGCGTTTCTTACCTGAAGCGAAAGGTCATCATTAACAGAACCGCCTAGACTTTCAACCTGGCGAAATACTGCGTCAAGTATTCGGTACACGCGGGGAAGTGACTCTTTCGAAATCAATCCAGCCAAAAAAGGTGGATCATAATAATAGTCTTTTTTCCTTTGTGCTCCTTCTTCTTTTCTGTCTTTTTGATTCCACTCTTTGACAGTAGCTCTGTACGCAGCTATTTTTTTATGTAATTGATCATTTTCAGCAGGCATCTTGATTTCCTGGACAGCACGAAGAACTTTTTCACTCTCGGTGTCCACTTTTCCCTTTATGTCCGCCCACATAATCCGCTCGTTCAAGGAAGGTTCCACCAGCCATCGACCCAGCATAAAAGATGGTTTTTTTGCCAAATCGCTTCCGAAGCTCATCTACTACTCTATCCAT
>Ga0316604_10001576_pt1 | contig 19604 bp, 15 predicted proteins | sample OWC_soil_day20_C_FD_207650 | JGI IMG/M metagenome (GOLD analysis project Ga0316604, IMG submission 207650) | Wetland soil microbial communities from Old Woman Creek delta, Ohio, United States - OWC_soil_day20_CT | ecosystem: Environmental > Terrestrial > Soil > Wetlands | place: USA: Ohio...
GGATCCAAAGGCAGTATTGTCAGAATCCGGGGTATATCTGGGTCCCCGGGACGAGTTTAGAGTGCTTTTTAATGAGCCTGGAAAGTCTAGTGTTATCGAGGTGTTTCGTGCCATCCCGGTGACACTGTCCAGCGGATTGAATGCCAATGCTGTTTGGACAGGGAAGCCAACGGTTGGCGAGGTTGCGTTGAGTCAGGGATACAAGGCAGGGACTTTTAAGACGATTCCCGATGCCGCTACGCGACCAACTGCAAACATGAATATCCAAGTATTGACTCTGTCAGATAAAGTTGTGGAAAAAGAATTGCCCGTTCCTTTTCCAATCGTCCGTCAACCTGATGCCATGATGGAAAAAGGCATGGAAGCCGTGGTGGAACATGGTGTGCCTGGTAAAAAGCTGGCTATGGTTCGACAGATGTATGAAGACGGTCAAGAGGCCGGATTCGATGTTTTGAGCGAAAAAGTCGTTGAGGAACCCAAACCTGAAGTTCTCAGGGTCGGAACGCGCGAGGCGAACGATCCGAGCCGAGGGACCATTCGGTTCAAAAAAATGCTGGTGATGGAGGCGACTGCTTACACCCCGTTTGATGACGGGCAAAGTGGGTTGACCGCATCGGGAATTCCAGCGAGGCAAGGTGTTGTTTCCGTTGATCCCAGGGTAATCCCGTTGGGAACGAGGGTCTATGTCATGGGATATGGCCCGGCCTTGGCGGCGGATACCGGCGGCGCTATCAAGGGCGCCCGCATTGATGTTTGTGTTGAGGACTATAACGAAGCGATACGGTTCGGACGCCGTACAGTGGAAGTATATATCTTGTCGGAATAGATAAGATATAATAGTAAGCGGGACGAAAGTCCCGCTTTTCTTATTTTCACGGCTCATGGTAAGATATAACGGAAACGTTTGAAAAGAAAACAACGATAAAGATGAGGATTTTATGATTCAAGAAGTGATCGTCGTGGAAGGGAAAAGCGACGTGGCGGCAATACGGCGAAGTGTAGACGCTGACTGTTTGATCACAGGGGGCTTCTCGTTGACACCGGAACTGCTAGGGCAGATTGAAGCTGCTTATAGACGGCGGGGAATCATTATCCTGACGGACCCCGACAGTGCAGGAGAACGGATTCGGACGTTTTTGCGCAAGCGATTCCCGCAGGCAGGGCATGCTTTTATTCCCCGTGCGGAAGCGGTCGGGGATGATGGACGCATCGGCGTCGAGAAGGCCGACCCGGTGCAAATTCGCACAGCGCTTGAGAAAGTACGGGTGGCGGAGATAAGCGTTGGAGAGGAATTCTCGGTAACAGATTTAGTGACCGCAGGAATTTCCGGCGGTACTGTTGCAGCGACGAAACGGGCGTTTTTAGGTGCAGAGTTGGGACTCGGTTGGGCTAACGCCAAGACTTTTTTGCACAGATTGAACACCTATGGTATAAGCAGACAGGAGTTCAACACGGCACTGGAAAAATGGGAGGCATTACATGACTGAACCGATTATCGCCCAGAGGGAAGTTACCCGCCATATATTGAACCGCTTCGGTATCCGTACACAAAAAAGATTGGGGCAGCATTTTCTGGTTGATGAACTTGTGGTGCAGGGGATCGCAGCGTCGCTGGAGCTAGCGCCGAATATGCCTGTATTGGAAATCGGTCCCGGCATCGGGACCCTGACGCAGTTTCTGGCGCTGACAGGGGCGAAGGTCACGGCGGTGGAGCTGGATCGTCGTTGCATCGAGATTATGGGCGTAACACTCAAGGCGTATGACAATGTGCGCGTTGTGCAGGGAGACGTATTGTCTTTGAATTTTACGGAGTTGATGGGACCAGGGCCGTTTTGTATTGCAGGCAATCTTCCGTATTACATTACCACGCCGATTGTGATGAAAATTCTGGAGGAACGTATTCCTGCGGAGAAAATGGTTTTTATGGTGCAAAAAGAAGTGGCCGACCGAATGGTGTCATCTCCAGGCACGAAAGACTACGGCGCTTTGTCTGTGGCCGTGCAGTATCATACGGAGGCAACCAAGTTATTTGAAGTTCCGTCAACAGCTTTTATGCCGCCACCAGCCGTTGATTCCGCAGTGATACTTTGTAAAACGAGAAAGCAGCCTCCTGTGGATGTGCCGTCAGAAAAATTGTTTTTCCGTATTGTTCGCGCCGCTTTTGGACAACGGAGGAAAACGTTGGCAAATTCTCTTCAGGGATGTGGTTTTGCCAAAGAGGAAGTTCAGGCGATGCTCAGGGAGACCCGGATCGACGGAGGACGCCGTGGGGAAACGTTGTACATGGAGGAGTTCGCCGCATTAAGCCGGGCATACGGCCCGATAAAAGAGGACGGTGGAAAGGATGAAACATAAGAGCTGGTGTAAAAAAAAGAAAACAGTGGGTCTTTTTCTGCTGCTGATTGGATTTTTGATGGTTCAGTATGTAGGGGTGTCGGCTGCTCCATCCAGAAATGTTATTCCGCCGCCAATGGCTGCCGGCTATGTGCTGAGTCCCATAGAACAGAAGGCGGTCTTGCTGTTGAATGAAGATCGCAAGAACGCAGGATTGGAACCTTTGCAAGTAAATCTGAAACTGTCTAAATTGGCGGCTGATTACGCTAAAGATATGAATACCCGCAAGTTTTTTGCCCATATTGATCCGGACGGCAAGGATCCATTTGACCGGATGGCAGCGATCGGGATTGATTTCCCGAATGCCGGGGAGAATATCGCCCTGAGCCCTAATGTGGAAACCGCACACAAGATGTTGATGGACAGCCCCCTGCATCGAGAAAATATTCTGAACCCAAAATTTGCGGAAATCGGCATTGGCGTTCGGTCTGATTCACGTGGAGGAGTTTATCTGGTACAGGAGTTTATCGGGCCGTAAGATAATGAAATATCGCTAAACATTGGGGCATCAATCCGTTTTGAAAGACATCAATCATTTTTGGTGTCTTTTTCTAATTTATAGCACAGTATTCTACGTGACATGTTCAGATAATTTGCCGTTTCCGTTTTGTTGCCATTATGCATTTTCAATGCCTTGTGTATAATCTTGTCATTGAATTCGTTTAGATCAAATCTCTCAGGTGGCAGAACAAAATTATCCGGCTCCATGACGGAACCCGATAGTTCTTTGGGGGGTATTGCCTCATCACCGCTACGATACATGATTCCCAAATGTTCAGGACGCACTTCATCTTCATCATACATGAAGGTGACCCACTCGATTACATTCCGCAATTCACGGATATTGCCCGGCCATGGATACGACAACAGACGCTCGGCTGTTTCTTTGCTGATAGCTGTAAAATGTTTTTTTCGGGAGTGGGAAAATTCCTGCAGAAAAGAGCGGGCTAACGGGAGGATTTCTGACGTTCGTTCCCGCAATGGCGGCAACAGAATATGTCCAACTTTTAGACGGTAATACAGATCTTTGCGGAATTTTCCATGAGCGATCATTTCGGATAAATCAACGTTGGTTGCACATATGATGCGCACATTGGTTTCAAGTTTTTTGACGCCGCCCACCCGATAATAAGTCTTTTCCTGAATGACGCGCAGAAGTTTGCTCTGTAGATCGAGGGGCATTTCACCGACTTCGTCCAGAAAAAGGGTGCCGCCGGCCGCCATATCCAGCTTTCCTTTCTGGCCTTTGGTCAAACCGCCAGTAAAAGCGCCAGCCTCATAACCAAAGAGTTCACTTTCGAATAAACTGGTGGTGAAAGCGGCGCAGTTAATATCGACGAAGGGAAGCGGCAGGGCAGTTTCCCCGAAATGAATCATTTTGGCGATAATTTCTTTTCCTGTACCCGTTTCACCTTGTATCAGAACAGGAATAGAACGATCTGTATGATATTTATATGCCTGATCAACGATTTTACGCATTGAGTCAGAGAAAACTCCAATATTGCCCAAACCGATGGATGTAGTCATTCTCGTTTTTAATTCAGACAGCTCTTTCCGAGTTTCCGCAGTGGCGGTATTAACTTCACTTTCAAAATTGATGGTAAGACGTTTGTTTTCACGCAGTAGGGTCTGATGCTCAGCAATTCTTTCGGTTAATACGGCCAGTTCTTCCATATTAATCGGCTTCAGTAGGTAATCGTAGGCCCCCGCTCGCAATGCGGTAATGGCGGTTTCCATGTCTCCATGTCCTGTAAACAGCACAATATCCGTTTCCGGTTTACCCGGTTTGGCGGAAATGGTCTGCAAGAGTTCAATACCGGATATTCCTGGCATTCTGATATCGGACAGAATCATCCCAAAGTCTTTGCTGGGAAAGGTGTCCAGTGCGTCTTCCCCAGTCTCGCATTCAACGACCTGGTGTCCCATCTGGCGCAAAAAACGGGCAATCCATTGCCGACTGTTTTCGTCATCATCCACAAGCAAAATATACATTACAAATTGTCCTCCTTGCGATCCGGCCGCCAGGATGGAAGCTCTACCCGGAAGGTGGCCCCGCCCTGCTCGTTGGTCAGTGCTTTGATGCTGCCATTATAGGAAGCAATGATTGATTTCACAATGGACAATCCCAAGCCCATGCCTTCTGACTCTCGGGGGCTGAAGAAAGGTTCAAAGATCTGGTCTTTCATGTCATCGGCAATCCCCGGGCCATTGTCAGATATCGTCATTAGAACCATTTCGCTTTCGACCATAGTTGAAATAGTGATGAATTTGTGCCGCTTTTTTGTTGATTTCAATGCATTCAAGGCATTTATCACCAGGTTGATGATGATTTCCTCCAAGCCAGTCGGAGTTCCCAGTACCGGTGGTAGATCAACGGCGAGGTCTTTCTTCAACTGCACGCCGTGGCTATGCAGCTGAGAGTCAAGGAAATTCGCGGCCGATTCAATGATGATATTGAGTTGGAACGGGGCTAGTACAGGCGCATTTTTCCCATGCAGGAAGGCACGAACGTGTTTGATGACTTTGTCGATCTTATCGGCCTGTGCGGAGATGTTTTGTATGGCGTTCATCAATTCCGGCACTTCCGCGTTAATCCCCTTCCGCTGCCAGTATTGAATGCTATCAGTGACTACTTTTATTGAGTTCAGAGGCTGGTTGATTTCATGAGAGATACTTGCAGCCATCCTTCCCAGTGAAGAGAGCTTTTCGGCTTGAGCCAATGTTTCTTTTACCTGCAGTTTATGCAATTCAGCCTGTTTACGGTCAGTGATGTCCCGAATCATGCTGAAAACAACCTGCTCGCCTCCAATTACGGCGCTAACGGAACTGACTTCGACAGGAAAGGCTGAGCCGTCCTTGCAATGGTGCTGGGTTTCCCAAATAATGCCGGTGTTGGCGTACGCGATATCGGATAAAGAAAAATGTTTCCTGATAGTGTTCGAATCCGGTTCAAAATTTGCGTTGACATTCATGGTTAACAGTTGCTCTTTGGAGTACCCGTAAGCGCGGATGGCAGTCGGATTGGCCTCAATGATTCTTCCGTCAGGCCGGACGATCAGGATGATGTCATGTGCCAACTCATATAACAGCTGGTAGCGTTGCAAAGCAGCTTCAGCTTGTTTTCTGTGAGTCAGATCGTGGAGCACAAAGATGAAATGAGAAGGTTTTTGCTGTTCATCTTTTACAAAAGACACAATCATCTCAGCAGGAATTATGCCGTTGTTTCTTTGGGGCAGTTCGATTTCCCCTTGCCAGGTTGACCTGGCCAAAACGGCTTCGTGGATACTGGAATATAGAAAAATGTTTTGCGCAGATGGGGGAACAATTTCATTAAAATATTTATTGAGAACGCTGCTCATGTCCGGTTGAACCAAATCCAGAAACGCTTGGTTGTTCCATTGAATTTCGAAATTCTGGTCGGTTATGACTACTGCATTGACCGCTGAGTTTAAGCCGGCTGTCACCAGCATCAAGTTCTGTTTGGTGATCGCATCGTTGATTGCTAGAGCGATCTGTTCGGCAAAATCTTCGATCTCATGGATGATACGGGAGGTGAAAAAATCTTCGTATGTGGAATAAATACCCAGGACCCCCAAGGTGTTTCCTTTGGTTTTTAACGGGAAAGCCGCTACGGATTTTATGTTTCGAAGTGTAAGCCGTTCGTACCAAGGGCTGAATACTTCTCGTTTCATATCTACGATGATCGTTTTGCTACTGCGGATGACTTTCCCGCCGACTCCCCTGCCTTCAGGGCTTTCATCCCAACGGACAGTCAATTCTCTGATGCTGGGCCAAGGGGAGGGATACCCGGCAGCAGCATCAATGCTTACTGAGCCATCCGATTTTTTCATCCCGGTCCAGGAAAAATTCAAGCCATAGATGTCTATGATCTCTTGGCACACATGCAACAGAATTTCACTTAACGGCTTGTCCTCCATTACCATGAGGGCAACTTCCTTGATCAGGTAGTCACGGAATTCTAACTGCTTGGTCGCCGTGATATCGCGGACAATTCCTTGAATTTTGACCAAGCTTCCCTGCTCATCCAGAATCGGCAGATTGATATGCTGCAGCCAGACCAAGGCAGAATCTTTTCGCCACAGGCGGCAAACCATGGCGAGCCCGGGGGATTCGAGCACCGAGGCTTGAACCGAATACAATTGCTCCCTGTCTTCGGTGTGCAGAATCTGCGGCAGCAAGTTGTTGTTTTCATAAAAAGCCGCAGGTGTATAACCGGTCATTTTTTCTACTTCAGGACTAATGTATTCCAGTTTGGCGTTCGGCGGGAGTTGGTAGGAATAAATCACACTGTCTGCCTTTTCGAGGAGTGTTTGAAGAAATATAGTAGGAGATGGCAGCGAAGGGGTTGTTGAGGGCATTGATAAGTACCTCCCATGGTTATCCAACATTCTTGTGATAAAACGTGCGGTTCGCCAATGCTTCATCATCATATATAAAATGAGTGGGGAAATATATGTTTTGTTTATATTCGCCAGACAAGTTAAAAATTCTTGCAGTTGGTTTTGATTTCAATAACGAATTTCGTAATACGAATATTGTGAAAGTGACAATCTTGGTAAAGCGTCGACCCTATGCAATAGGGTTCTTTTTTTGTGGAAGCCGATACATGAGGAAAAAGAGTGCAGGTGTTTCGTCAGGTTTATTCAGGCATTTCACAATTTATGCTTTGTTAATAGTGCAAGAAGCATGCCAAGCTGGCATGCTTCTTGCACTATTAGGGGGAAACGCCAGGGGCAGGGGACAATAGGTTTCATAAACAACCGCGCAGGTAGTGCTTTTTCCTTGCTTTTCAGGTTAGAGAGGAGTCGATATTTATGAGTCAAAGCAAACCGTTGAGCGGATACCGTGTGGTGGAACTCGCCACTTTCATGGCTGCTCCATCGTGCGGCCGGCTGTTGGCCGACTGGGGAGCCGATGTGATCAAGGTCGAGGCGGGTGTCGGAGATCCATTCCGTTATTTCGGCCCCACGATGATGATGCCGGCCAAAGAAAGTGAAGCACCTGGGTGGGAACTCAACAATGCCAATAAAAGAGGGATTGTACTGGATCTGAAGACGGGGGAAGGGCAGGAAGCGTTCCATAAACTGCTGGCCACATCAGATGTGTTCTTAACGAATAATCGCCCGGAAGCCCTGAAAAAGCTGGGATTGGATTATGAAAACCTTAAGGGAAAATATCCCAAGATGATCCACGCTGTAGTAACCGGCTTTGGCGAAAAAGGACCGGATGTGAATATGCCAGGGTTTGATGTTGTCGCATTTTGGGCGCGCAGCGGGTTCTTGGCGGACCTGGTGAAGCCGGACGAGTATCCGGTGTATACTCCGGCGGGATTCGGTGATCTGACGGTAGGCAGTACTTTGTTCGGTGGGATCTGTGCGGCGCTCCTGAATCGGGAAAAAACCGGCAAAGGCGACAAAATATCGGTTTCGCTCTTTGGAGCGTCGATTTGGTATTCCGGCCTCATGATCACTTCGGCACAGGAACGCTATGGAAATGTATTCCCGAAAGCACGTTTCAACGGTAATCCGCTTGCCATACCTTACCAGGCGAAAGACGGGGAGTGGATTATGCTGAGCATCATCGAGCATGAGCGGTACTGGGGGCCATTCTGTAAAGTGCTTGGACGGGATGATCTGATTAACGATCCGCGGTTTGATACCCGTGAGCACATGATGCTGAACAAAGCAGAGCTGATCAAGACGATAGAAGAGATTTTCGTTGCTAAAACCAGCACGGAGTGGTTACCGCTTCTGCAGGCGGCGGATATCGTGCATGACAAACTGCGTCACATTAAAGACGTTTCGAAGGATGAGCAGGCGTGGGCCAATGACTATCTGTATAACTTTACTTTCCCCAATGGAGAGCAGGGGATTTTACCGGCGCCGCCGATTAAATCTGCCGAGATTGGCGAATCGCCGCGTCAACGGGGACCTTTCCTGGGCGAACATACCAAGGAAATTATGGAAGAATTGGGCTATTCGGCGGAACAAATCGAGCAGCTGAAAACCAATAAAAGCATTAAAATTCATCCTTCAAAAGCATAAAAAAATAAAAGGAAAAGAGGGAGTATAACAATGGAAATTAAACGTGTAACAGTCATCGGCGGAGGCACCATGGGGCAACAAATCGCTTTGAATGCAGCAGTTAAGGGGTTCGACACAACCCTCACCGACAGCTTCCCAGGGGTGCTGGATAAAGTGGCCACCTGGAGCAAGGGGTACCTGGATGGTCGGGTTGCCAAGGGAAAAATGGCCAGCGAAGAAGCGGCTGCGATCACAAAAAGATTCCATATGGTCGAGTCTCTTGAAGCAGCTGTCACCGAGGCCGACTTGGTCATTGAAGCCATTGTAGAAGTCCTGGATGCCAAAAAAGAACTTTTTGCTAAAGTTGCCAAAATGGCGCCTGCAGATGCTATCATAGTCAGCAATTCCAGTACGTTCGTGCCCTCGTCCATGGCAGCGGCAACCGGAAAACCGGAGAAGTTTGCCAATCTTCACTACTTCAATCCGGCACTCCATATGGATCTGGTGGAAATCGTGGTCGGACCCCAGTCCAGCCCGGAAACTATCAAATCCCTGGTGAATTTTGCGGCCAAAATCGGCAAACAAGCCATCACGGTTCAGAAAGAAATCGAGGGATTCATCGTCAACCGGCTGTTCGGCGCGCTGACAACTGAAGCCTGGTTCCTGGTGGAGAACGGTTATGCGACTGTTGAAGACATTGATACCGCAGCAGAAAAAGGCTTGGGACATCCAATGGGCGCTTTCCGCACAATGGATCTGGCCGGCCTCGACACGATCTATTCCATTCGTCTGGCCAAATACAAAGCCGGCACAGGCGCAATACCGCCCAAAATACTGGAAGAAAAAGTAAATAAAGGCGAACTGGGCCGCAAGACAGGCAAGGGCTTCTATACCTACGATAATAAGTAATCGCTATTGAGGTTGGACACAGCCGACTACCGACAAGGGGACTTCGATTCCTCTTTTCGGCAGGCGGCGCCGGTGAAAGACCTCGGATGCAAAAATGAAATTCAGCAAGACTTTTTGGAGGTGATCCCGGATTTATGGATATGACAATGATTAGCCTAATCGGAATCTTCGTCGCAACTGCCCTTTATATCTGGCTGATATTCGTGGGTTATAATGTCTGGATCCTGTCGGTGCTGGCTTCTGTAGTCGTGTGCGTGATTTCTGGTGCTGATCTCGTAACGGCTTTGATGGGGCCATATATGACGGGATTTGCCGGTTTTATCAAAAGCTATTTTCTGTTGTTCGTCACCAGCGCAGTTTTGGGCAGATTGGTCAGTGACGCCGGAATTGCTTATTCTTTGGGCAATAAATTAGCGGCAGCGGCGCGAAAAGGCGGCAAGAACCAGATCTTTCTGGCGACGCTGGTCGGGCCGATCCTTACTTGCCTGTTGACGCTATCGGGGGTCAGCCTGTTTGTCGTTGTGTTTACATTGGTTTTTATTTTACGCGACTTATACAAGGAACTGGATATCCCGTGGCATTTTTACGGATTCGGGGTTTTCGGCACATCGACCATTACGTTGGGAATGCTTCCGGGTTCACCCCAATTCCAAAACTTGATTCCAATGAAATATTTTGGGACGACTCCCATGGCTGCGCCGATGTTGGGCTTTGCCATGGCCATCGTGATGACGGTGCTAGGACTGGCCTATATGAAATACTCCGTGAATCGGGCGATTAGGAACGGGGAACATTATCTGGATTTGGGCAAAAACTTCGAAGCGTATGTGGAATCCACTGGACAGGGTCAAAACAAAGATCGTAAGATGCATCCGGTTTGGAAGTGTGTGGTGCCGCTTTGCGTTCCATTCATCATGATGAATGGACTGAAGCAGGATCCGGTCATATCGCTGATTGTTGCGTGTATCGTCGTGTGGCTTATGTTCAGGCAGGACTTGCCCAATATAAAAAAAGCCCTGAACGAAGGGTGCATGGGTGGGTTTGCGCCGGCGTTGAGCGTGTCGGCGGCCACCGGGTTTGGCGCGGTGGTGGCAACGATGCCGGGATTTAAACTCTTGGTGACTTCAATCGCCTTGATACCGGGACCGCCGGTTCTCCAGCTCGTGATAGCGGTTGCGGTGGGAGCGGGGATTACCGGTTCGGCGTCGGCAGGCCAGACTATCGCGTTAAATGCGCTGGCGAAGCAATATATTCCCCTGGTGGATGCGGAAGTTGCCCATCGCTTGACGGCTGCTGCGAGCTTCGGTGGTTTTACGCCGCATAATGGCGGAGTTTTTGGTACGTTGGCGATTATCCGGGTCAGTCATAAAGATATCTATCATCATTATGCGATCCTGGGCGGGGTTATACCTGGTATTGTGACTTTTATCGGGGTGTTTCTGGCCGGGCTCGGCGTTAAATAATAATCCGTTTGTATCGTTTGAATTCCAAGAGCATCCTGTACGGTCATCGTACAAATTATAAATAATGAGGAGAGAAAAACATGGAAAAAGCAGTAATTGTATCAGCAGTGCGCTCGGCGATAGGCAAACACGTTGGACAGTGGACGACAACGCCTTCGGAAAAATTGGCAGCGATTACGATCAAAGAAGCCGTAAAACGGGCGGGAGTCGATCCGAAAGAAATCGAAGACGTCATTATGGGTAATATCATGGGGCCCCATGGCAACCATGCCCGGCTTGCTGCACTGATGGCCGGAATCCCGATCGAAGCAGGTGCGACAACTATCGACCGGCAATGCGGTTCAGGCAGCCAAGCGATCGTGAATGCGGCGCTGAACATCATGACAGGCAACGGCGATGTATTTGTTGCCTGCGGTGTAGAGCATATGACATTGAATCCTTACCAAATGGAGAAACCTGCTGCTGCATATTCATGGGCGCCGCCCAAATTTTTGGCAGGCAAATTTTCTACGCCTGAGATCGGTGATCCTGTAATGCCTGTGACGGCCGATACATTGGCTGCCCGCCATAATGTATCAAGGCTTGAATGTGATGAATGGGCCTTGATTTCACATCAGAGAGCGGCGGCTGCGATCAAAGCCGGTGTGTTCAAAGACCAAATCGTACCCATTGAAGTCAAAACTAAAACTGGCATGAAGATTATTGATACAGATGAGTGTGTGCGTTACGATGCCAGTCTCGAAGCCATGCAGAAACTGCCGCCGTTGTATGCCGGTGGAGTGACTACGGCAGCCACTTCCAGTCCTCGGTCTGATGGAGGAGGCGCTCTGGTGATGATGTCCGAAGAAAGAGCCAAAGCACTGGGATTGAAACCGTTGGCCAGCGTCCGAAGCTTCGGAGTTGCGGGCGTGGACCCCAATATTATGGGCTATGGACCGGTTCCTTCGACCCAAAAAGCTCTCAAACGGGCGGGGCTGACTGTGAAAGACCTCGGAGTCATTGAGATGAACGAAGCGTTTGCAGGCCAATTCATTCCCTGCATGAGGGATCTGAATTTTGATCCGGCCAAAGTCAATCCCAATGGCGGCGCCATTGCTATGGGACATCCGCTGGGAGGAACCGGCGCAGTGCTGGCCACAAAACTTATTTATGAAATGATCGCCAAAGATCACCAGTTTGGTTTAGTGACCATGTGTATCGGTGGCGGCCAGGGTATGGCTACCGTATTCGAACGATACTGATTCCTGTTGCCTTTAAATCACTGGTAAAATGCTGAATACGGTAGCGAGCGAGAGCGGTCGCGAGTAGCTCAGGATCGTGATCATAAGCGCGGTCCTAATGGAAAACGACCGTCTCCTGGGTTCTATAAACGCGCGGAAGCACGCCTGATCTTACTACCCATTAAGAAGAGGAGGGGATCCTGTGACTCCAGCTATGTTGATGATCGCGTACCTTGTGTCAACGTTTCTGATTGGACTTTATCTGACCAAATCCAATAAAGGTGTTCAGGAATTTCTGGTCGCCAAACGGGAGTTGGGCATTGTTCTGATTATTCCGCTGCTATTTGCAGAAAATATCGGTGGGGCTTCGACTGTCGGTGTCGCCGCAGAAGCTTATAAAATGGGGATTTCATCCGTTTGGGTCAACTGGAGCATGGTTGTGGGAACTTTTGTGTTTTTAGCTTTTGTGCTTCGGTTTTATCGTGTACTGGGATCTAAATTGGGGATCATGTCGGTTCCGGAAGCTTTTAAATTTATGTTTGACAATAAAACTCGCATGGTCATGGTTTTTATTTACACCGTGATGTATTCTATCCTCTATGCATTGCAACCATTGGCCGCAGCGGCCATATTGGGGCCCATGTTTCAAGTGGATACGGTCACCATGGCGTGGATACTCAGCCTGGTTTTCATTGTTCTTACGGTCACCGGCGGGTTGAAGGGCCTGGCGTGGATGAATGTTGTTCATTCTTCCATTATGTATACCGGTCTGGCGGTTGTCGCGTGGCTGGCAGTGAGTTTCGCCGGCGGCATGCCGCAAATGGAAGCAAAATTGCCAGCTGCATTTTCGAGTTACCTTCAACCGGACTTTTGGACCATTGTGGGGACTGTGGTGGGGGTTGCGGTGAGTTACTTTGCTTCCCCGACTCTGGCAGGGATTTGCTTTGGCGCGAAATCGAAAAAAGCAGCTTATTGGGGAATTTTGTTCGGTGCTTTGTTGGTCGTGCCGTTTTCCCTATTTCCGGCTTGGATCGGGATGGCGGCAAAAGTGCAACTGCCTCAGATTGCCTCGTCGAAAGCTTTGTTTTCCGTGTCAGTGGCCCTTGGGCCATGGGCTGGCGGAATTGCCAGCATGGCTGTAATTGGTGCGATTTTTTCCACCGCGCCGGCATTGCTGTTGGTGGTAGCCACGACAATGACTCGGGATTTATATAAAGGTATCTATAAACCGGATGCATCGGAAATCGAGCAACTGAGGTTTTCCCAGGGGATCATTATCGTGATTGGCTTGATATGCACATATTTTGGCTTAAATGTCACATCAATCATGGGACAGGTGGCTGGCGCATTTCAGGTGCGAGCAATTGCCGGGCTGGTTTTGGCCGTTGCGTTGTTTTGGCCGCGGGTCAACAACACAGCAGCATTCTGGTCTATGTTTGTGGGTGGAGTATTGGCTGCGGGCTGGCATTTTGCGGGGAATCCTCTGGGGATTGCGCCGGTATGGCCTTCGCTTTCAGTCGGCATTGTTCTGCTGGTAGGATTGACTTTGGCCGGGCCTAATGCACCTTCGCCCGGCTATGAAAAATATCAGGCCTTGAGCCGAGAAGCAGGCGATGACATCTGATGCAGGATCAGTCCGTATAGAAACGAACTTGCTGGTAAAAAATGAGATTAATTTTAATGATTGAGGAGGACCCTCACCATGTTGAGAGAAAAATGGGCTTTGGTTACAGGCTGCCGCCGCGGCATTGGTCAAAGTGTCGCCATCACCTTGGCCGAGTATGGAGCGAATTTGATTCTGAATGATCTGACAATCTCGGATGAAGATGAAGTGGCGGTAGCTGTGCGCGGGCTTGGCCGTAAAGCACTCTGTATTTCAGCGGATATCGCATCGCCCGAGTCGGTTGACGCTATGTTCGCCCAAATCAAAGAAAAAGCCGGCAGATTGGACATTCTGGTGAACAATGCAGGCATCACGATGGACGCGATGGCGCACAAGATGACGTTCGAGCAATGGAACAAAGTGTTGGCTGTAAACCTGACCGGTACTTTTCTATGCTGCCAAGGAGCAGCAAAAATGATGACGGAAAATAAATCCGGCAAAATTATCAATACTTCTTCTGTCGCCGGCTTTATCGGCAACATCGGACAGGCAAATTATTCGGCTACCAAAGCCGCCGTGGCCGGTTTGACCAAAACCCTGGCCAAAGAACTGGCAGGCAAGGGAGTTTATGTCAATGCGGTGGCACCCGGATTTGTCGAGACGCCAATGACGGAAAAAATTCCGGATGAGCTTAAACAGCAAATGATTGCCAAAATCCCGCTGAAGAGAATTGGGCAGCCAAAGGATATCGCCAATGTCGTCATTTTTCTCGCGTCTCCGTTGTCGGACTATGTAACCGGTCAGACAATCCAGATCAATGGAGGAACTTTCATGGTGTGACCTCTCGGAGCAAACGAGATGGATAGAATACAAGGCTAATGAATGTTACTGAAATATTTTGAAATGAAAAAACGGAGGAATATTGACATGTTAAAAACAAAAGTAACTGAGCTCTTGGGTATTAAATATCCAATCATGCAAGGCGGATTGCAGCATCTCGGAACGCCGGAACTGGCATCGGCTGTATCCAATGCCGGTGGGTTGGGCACGATCAATGCAACGATTTATCCTACGATCGCCGAATTTACTGACGCGATCAGAAGACTCAAGGCAATGACGAATAAGCCGTTTTGCGTGAACGTTTCGATGCTGCCCACACTTTCACCGGGGGAACTGACTCCGGAATATTTCAAAGTGATTGTGCAGGAAGGTGTGCCGGTAGTGGAAACCGCTGGCCGCGATCCTAAAGAATATGTGCCGATGTTGAAAGCGGCCGGCATCAAATTGATCCATAAAGTGGCGGCGGTAAAATATGCCCACAAAGCGGAAGACGCGGGTGCGGACATTGTCACTATCGTCGGACTGGAATGCGCCGGGCATCCTGGAATGGATGATATCACTACTATGATTTTGGGACGTAAAGCCGCAAAGACGATCAAAATTCCCATTTTGATCGGCGGCGGTATTGCTGATGGAGCGGGTCTGGTTGCAGCATTGTCTTTGGGAGGCGAGGGAGTCGTAATGGGAACTCGCTTTGTTGCCACGCAAGAATGCATTATTCATCCAAACTATAAACAGTGGATGGTCGAAAGCTGTGAAAATGATACGATTCTCATTCAGCGCTCCATAAAAAATATGATCCGGGCGATGAAAAATGATGCAGCGCTTAAATGTCTGTCCATGGAACAGCAGGGCGCGGGCTTGAACGAACTATTGACGGTTATCTCAGGGAAAAAGAGCAAAACATGCCAAATGGATGGCGATCTGAAAGGGGGCATTTTTGCAGCCGGACAGGCAATCGGTTTGATTGACGAAATCAAGACAGCCAAACAAGTGATTGATGATGTGATGCGGGAAGCCGAAGCGGTTATGGACCGGCTCGGGCGCATGAATTGTTAATTTAGCGACGATTTATTCTTGAGCGTTACTATTGAAAGGAGAACTAAAAATGGATCGAATTTTGCCTTTTTCCAAGGAACATGAAGCTTTTCGCCGTTCTTTCGGACAGTTTCTCGATAAAGAAGTCGTTCCTTATTACGAACAGTGGCAACACGACGGGATCGTGCCGCGGCAGATTTTTGAACGATATGGTGAACTCGGATATCTGTGCATCTGGCTGGATGAGAAATACGGCGGGGCCGACGGCGATTTTCTTTACTCGATTATTCAGACGGAAGAAACGAATGCCCGCGGGCTCAATTCTTTGTATACCCGGCTTCATAGCGATGTCATCGCTCCCTACATCTATTACCATGGAACAGAAGAACAAAAAGAACATTGGCTGCCCATTTTCGCATCAGGCAAGAAAATACTGGCGATTGCCATGTCGGAACCCAATGCAGGATCAGATCTGGCCAGTCTGGAAACAAAAGCGGAAAGAAAAGGCGACTATTATGTGCTGAATGGCAGCAAGGCCTTTATTTCCAATGGGATGCTGGCTGATTATGTTTTAGTGGCGGCCCGGACCGATCCGACGGCAAAACCACATAAAGGGATCAGCCTTATTTTAGTGGACACCCGGTCAGAAGGATTTAGTCGGACCAAACTGCGCAAGATTGGCATGCATGCCCAAGACACTGCTGAATTGAGTTTCATGGATTGCCAAGTACCGGTTGAAAATTTGATCGGCGAAGAAAACAAAGGGTTCTATTATCTGATGGAAAAACTGCAGCAGGAACGAGTGGTTGCGGCGGTCAACGCTCAGACTCAGGCCCAGCGCAGTCTGACGCTAACCTTGAAGTACGTCAAGGAACGCAAATTGTTTGGACAATCTTTGAGTCAATTTCAGAACACCCAGTTTAAACTGGCCAAACTGGCGACGGAAATTGAAATGGCGCAATCTTTCAATGATCAGCTCATTTTGCAGCATATGGCCGGTAAAAAAATCAGCAAGGAAGTCAGCATGGCCAAGTATTATTGCTGTGAGCTGGCAGTAGAGACGGCAACGCAATGTGTACAGCTGTTCGGTGGCTACGGCCTTTGTGAAGAATATCCGATAGCTCAGCAGTTTGTCGATGCCAGATTCTTACCCATTCTGGCTGGAACCTCAGAGGTTCAGTTGCTTATTGTCGCGAAAGAATTGGGCCTATAGGATATTGGAGGGGGACGTAGGAAAGTGCATTTGCAATCATTTTCTACGTCCTTTATTCGTTGCCCCACGAAAGCGGCAACTGAAAGCTGAATTCAGAATCATTGCGCGTGTGAGCGTAAAAAAAAAGGGAGGATTGCCCCATGGGAAATATATTTGACGGCGTACGAGTCGTTGACTTTACGAATAATGCAGCGGGCCCCTTTGCTACTGCCATGTTGGCGGATTTTGGCGCTGAAATCATTAAGATTGAACGTCCGAAAGTCGGTGACGATATGCGGGCGTTCCCGCCCGCGCTTGAAGGGAGCGGCGTTCCTTTCTGCTGGCTGAACCGGGGCAAAAAATCAGTAGTGCTGGACTTGACTGATCCTGCAGGGCGTGAAATTGCCCGGCAGCTGATTGCTAAAGCGGATGTCGTCGTGGAAAGTTTTAAACCGGGTACGATGGAGAGTTTTGGTCTGGATTATGATGCACTGAAAAAAATCAATCCCTCTCTGATTATGTGTTCGGTTTCGGCTTATGGCCAGACGGGTCCATATCGTGAAAAACCCGGCTATGACATTGTGGCGCAAGCTCAGAGCGGTGTCATGGACTTGACGGGACATCCCGGCGAGACGCCGATGCGGGTGGGGATTGTCATTGCTGATTACACAACAGGCTTGTATGCTTATTCGGCTCTGGTTACAGCGCTTTACCATCGTACTGCTACAGGCGAAGGTCAATATATAGATATTGCATTGCTGGATTCGTTGGTGACCTTTAATGGCTTGATCGAATCGGCCGGGATTGGCAGGAAACCAACGCGAACAGGTAACCATCACGGACTGTTGGCGCCGTTCGGCGTATTTAATGGGCAGGACGGAAGTATTATCATCGGCGCCCCCAATCCCAAGATGTGGGCAGCTCTTTGCACGCTGATGGGAAAACCGGAATTGTCCGAATCACCTTTGTTCGGAATCTTGTCGAACCGGATAAAAAATCTGGACAAAATGGTGGAAGAAATTGAAACTTGGCTCAAGACATTTTCAAGCGTTGACCAAGCGCTGGCGTTGCTGGAGAAGAAAGGGATTCCCTGCGCAAAAGTGAATTCAACCACAGATCTGTTAAGCGATCCGCAGCTGCAGGTACGGGAAATGATCACAGATCTCGAAACCCCAAGCGGGGTTATGCCTAGAACAATCAAGGCCAGAGGCAATCCGATGAAATTTTCTGCAGCCAAGCCTCTCCGGCGCAAGGCTCCCAACCTGGGTGAACACCAGACGGAAATGCTTCAAGGGTTGGGATATGACGAAAATCAGATTGCCCAGCTGAGAGAAAAATGGAACATATCCTAAAGATAAAATAATATTGTTTGATTTGAAAGGATGGTTAACTTGGAAACAAGCAAGGTTATTCTGGAAAAGCAAGATGGAATTGGTTTTATTTCACTGAACGATCCTGAAAACCGCAATAGTTTGATGGCGCAGACTGTGTTGGAACTGAATGCCTGCCTGGATAACTGCGCCTATGACAGTAGTATCCGAGTGATTGTGTTGCGCGGCAAGGGAGAATTTTTTAGTGCCGGCGGCAATGTAAAATCCATGTTGGAGCGTGTGGATGCCGGCACAGCTGATTATAGGCCCGGTATCAGGAATCTCGGCCTCACTTTCGGCAAACTGCGGGAGATTCGCAAACCGATCATTGCCTCGATGCAGGGAGCCGCTGCCGGTGGTGGACTGAATTTGGCATTGGGCTGCGATTTCCGTATAGCAGCTGCGGACACAAAGTTTGTGTTTGCCTTTGTCAATATCGGACTGATTCCTGACTGCGGCGGAGCGTTACCGCTGGTCAACATGGTAGGGGTAGCGCGGGCCACCGAATTACTTATGCTGGGCCGAACCTTTTCGGCACAGGATGCACATGACTGGGGATTGCTAAATGAAGTGGTTCCGGCCGACGATCTGGAAGCAGCAACCTTGAAACTGGCTACCAAATTGGCAAACGGGCCGACAACTTCCTATGGTTGCATCAAAGCCATGATTAACCGCAATGTTTATAACGGAATGTCGCTGGAAATCGACGAAGAAACGCAATGCCAGGATTTATGCTCGAAAACAGCAGATCATCGGGAAGGAATTCTGGCATTTGTGGAAAAACGCAAGCCGACCTTTATCGGACGGTAAATAATAATACTGTCGGAAGCACTTGATTTTGGAGGAATGGATATGGACGAAGCAATGAATCCAGCACTGGAGCATTTTTTATATGTGATGCCGTACCTGAATAATTTTTTCGTAGGGGATTTTGGCGTCGGCGTAACGGACCGTGAGAAATATTTGTTTTATAAGCCGGGTGAAAAGCTGGATTTGAAAGTAACTCCGGGAACTACATTAAAACCGGGAACAGCCGTGGTACAGGCAATGGAAGAAAAACGGCGGATCATTGGGCGAAGAAAGACGTCGCAAGGAGATGCCTATATTGCGGTTGCCTATCCGATTTTTGATTCCACGGGAAACGTAGTGGGCGGAGTCGCTGTTGTCGAATCAGTGGAGCGACAAGACGGATTAAAGACAATGGCGGAGGAACTGAGCAATAATATCAGTGTACTAGCCAGCACTACAGAGGAAATCTCGGCGCAATCCGAGGAGATTGCAGCTCTTGGTTCCAGATTGACCGGAGTTGCGAAGGAATCACAAAATAGAGCCAAGGAAACCGACCAGATTTTGGGACTGATAAAGACAATTGCCGGGCAAACAAATTTATTGGGGTTGAATGCGGCCATTGAAGCGGCTCGTGTCGGTGATGCGGGTCGGGGTTTTGGTGTGGTGGCGGAGGAAATTCGGAAGTTGGCGACAAGTACCGCTGATTCTATTCGAAAGATTGAAACCATTACGCATGCAATTC
>Ga0316604_10001577_pt1 | contig 19593 bp, 22 predicted proteins | sample OWC_soil_day20_C_FD_207650 | JGI IMG/M metagenome (GOLD analysis project Ga0316604, IMG submission 207650) | Wetland soil microbial communities from Old Woman Creek delta, Ohio, United States - OWC_soil_day20_CT | ecosystem: Environmental > Terrestrial > Soil > Wetlands | place: USA: Ohio...
CTTTGCTGACAAAATAATAGTGAACACCATGCTCTTCGCCAGGTCGGGGTTTGCGGGTAGTATGACTAACCATTTCCGGAATGGCATATTGGGCAAGCTCGCGTAAGATACTGGATTTTCCCGCGGCCGGGGGACCGATAAGTGCATATACCTTATTCATAAAAACCTCCTTGTCTGAGTTATCTACTAGTATATCGTAGAAAAAAGCTTCTGAGTTTACTCCCAGAAGCTTTTGCTTAGACAGCTATATCAATGGTATTGCCTATATTAGGCGGGGAAATGCTGGGAGCTGTCACAGCCATAAGCAGCATTAGGCCGTCAGATTGTTCTGTGGCTGTATTCATAACTTTTTTGAGCATAAGGATATCGGCCTGGTTGCTGACATTTATTTGTGAAGATATCATGGAAATTGCGGCAATATCCATCCTAGTTCGCCTCCCCTGCTAGTATAGGTAAATTATACTATTTACAGAATACCGCGTCAATCAATAGATGGTTTGGAGTAATTTTCTGTAGGAGAGGAAAAACTATATCAAGGATTAATATATACTCGTCGAAAGAAATTTTCAAACAACAAAGTCTCTGAATAAAAAATATTTTAGATTTTTGCAAAAATAAGCAGGAATAGTAAAAAAAATAGCTAATATAACCAATATCATCATGTAAACCGATTTCCTAAACCGGTTTACCAAAGAGAGGGAAGAAATAAAATGATACCCAAATTAAATGTTCTGCAAAAAATTATGGATACTGGTGTTGTTGCTGTTGTTCGTGCTGAAAGCTCGGAACAAGCTGTAAAAATTGCCGATGCCTGTCTTAAAGGCGGAATATCCGCTATTGAGATTACTTTTACCGTTCCTGGTGCTGCCGATGTAATTAAAGATCTGGTTGCTAATTATAAAAATGGCGAGATGATTATTGGTGCAGGCACTGTCCTTGACTCCGAGACTGCCCGGATTGCTATTTTGGCAGGCGCACAATATATTGTCAGCCCTTCATTCAATGCCGAAACAGTAAAACTCTGTAACCGCTATCAAATACCAATCATGGCCGGTTGCATGACTATTAAAGAAGTCGTTGATGCGATGGAAGCCGGTACAGACATTATTAAATTGTTCCCTGGTGAAGCACTTGGCGCTTCCTTTGTAAAAGCCTTGAAAGGACCGTTGCCGCAAGCGCCGGTTATGCCGACAGGCGGTGTGGCCCTTGAAAATGTACAGGATTGGATTAAAGCAGGCTGTGTAGCCGTAGGCGTAGGCGGTAAATTGACTGCTGGTGCTAAAACAGGCGATTATGATTCAATCACGGAGATTGGCAAGCAGTTTGTCGAAAAAGTACGTCAAGCTCGCGGTAAGTAAGCAGCCTTAGCTTTAGACGGGGTTCACCCGGATAAAGGTTAGTCTGCTCTTATCCAGGGATTTAGTCGCTCGCCTGTGCCCTTTAGGGTATAACTTCCGCTCGGAAGCGGGAGTCTTAGAGCGAGTTAATCATCGGGTAAGTAAAGAGTAATTAATAAGAGGTGGATAGTATGAAAAAAGTAGTATGTTTTGGTGAAATCATGCTCCGGTTAGCTCCGGTTGGCTACCAACGTTTTGAACAAACTCCTAGTTTTGAGGCTGTTTACGGTGGCGGCGAAGCCAATGTAAGTGTATCTTTAGCTAACTACGGGGAAGAAGCTATATTTGTAACTAAGGTTCCTGAAAATCCAATTGGGCAGGCTGCTGTCAATGAAATGCGTCGCTATGGCGTTGACACTCGTTATATGGTACGCGGCGGCGAGCGTCTGGGAATTTACTTTTGTGAAAAAGGCGCTTCTCAGCGTCCGTCCAAAGTAGTTTATGATCGTGCCCATTCCTCAATTTCTGGCGCTAAAAAAGAAGATTTTGACTGGAAAACAATTTTTGCAGGTGCTGAATGGTTCCATTTTACTGGTATTACTCCGGCGCTGGGCGACAATGTGGCCGAGTGTGTACTGGAAGCCTGTAAAGCTGCTAAAGAAGCAGGTTTGACAATTAGCTGCGACCTTAACTTCCGTAAAAACCTGTGGACTAGCGAAAAAGCCGGTAAGGTTATGGCGGAGTTCATGCCTTATGTGGATGTATGTATTGCCAATGAGGAAGATGCAGAAAAAGTATTCGGCATTAAAGCCGATAACACCGATATTACTGGTGGTAAGCTTAGTCATGATGGTTACAAAGATGTTGCGAAAAAACTGAAAGAACGCTTTGGTTTTAAGGCTGTAGCTATTACCCTGCGTGGCAGCATCTCAGCTTCTGATAATAACTGGGCAGCTATGCTGTATAAAGATGATGAATTTTATTTCTCGAAAAACTATGCCATTCACATTATTGACCGCGTTGGCGGTGGCGACTCCTTTGGTGGTGGCTTAATCTATGCTCTGCTGAATAACTACTCGAATGCAGACGCTCTTGAGTTTGCTGTGGCAGCTTCTTGTCTCAAGCATACCATTGAAGGGGATCATAACCATGTAACTGTTAGCGAAGTAAAAGCGTTGGCAGGTGGTGATGGTTCAGGACGGGTACAACGGTAACAAATAATGGCTGTTACAATTGCTGAGGTTGCCAGGAGAGCAGGAGTTTCTAAAAGCACTGTATCTAGATATCTAAATGGCTTGTATGATCATATGGGAGTAGATACGAAAGAACGTATTGCTCAGGTTATTGCCGAACTTGACTATAGGCCAAATGCGTTGGCTCGCAGCCTCAAGCAAAAGCGAACCCATACAGTAGGTGCCATTGTTGCCAATATCTTAAATCCCTTTTCTACCAGTATTATTAGAGGTATTGAAGATACCCTGAATGAGGCTGGCTTTAATCTGATTTTGTGTAATGCAGATGATGATCCTGCTAAAGAGCGGGACTATGTCAATATGCTGGTAGATAAGCAGATTGATGGGTTGATTATTAATACCACCGGTTGCAATAACGAGCTTATTGCGCAGGTCAACCAAACGATTCCCATTGTGCTTATTGACCGCAAGGCGTCCGATATTACTATTGATACCGTGACGGTAGACAGTGCGAAGGGCGTGCGGCAGGCTATCGATCATTTGGTAGCACTAGGTCATGCTGGTATTGCGATGCTTACTCTGCCCTATGACCATGTCAGTCCGCGACTGGAACGGGTACAAGCATATCAAGCTGCCTTGGCAGTGCATAATCTTGCCTTCCGGGAAGAATGGCTGGTACAGACAAGTATGGAAGACGAGGTAATTTTGTCCAAACTGCATGCTTTACTTGACGGTGAGGTGACTGCAGATAAACCAACAAGTATTTTTTGTGCGAATAATATGATTACCATGTCAGTGGTAAAGGCAATTAAACAAATGGGTGTAACGATTCCTAAAGAGATTGCGGTGCTGGGCTTTGACGACTGGGAGTGGGCGCAGTTAATTGATCCACCAGTGACAGTTGTTGCACAGCCTGTATATGATATGGGAAATAAGGCCGCAGACTTGCTGATAAAACGCATAAAGGGTGGCCGTTCATCCAAGAAACCAATTACAATTCTCTTTGAGCCACAGCTTTTAAAACGAAAGTCATGTGGTGAATAGTTAAATAAATATTCCCCCTTTTAAAGTAGATAGCAGCCATCCCTCTGGCTCTATCTACTTTTTAACTATTCTGGTCTAATTTTCGTTAAAATTCATATACTGTTTATTGTGGTACTAATTTAGGAGGTGGCAGGATGCTGGTGCATATTCAGTGTGGAGTCGTAATGGAAGTGGATCAAGAGGGCAATTACATTTGTCCGAAATGTGGTAAAACCATTAAACCACGTATCTCCCGTAAGTAAGATCACAGGATTGTTGACTGGTCTGGGGATATTTGCTACACTAATACAATGCATCAACTACAGTAAGATAAAGGGTGACAATAGATGTTACATGAATTTTCCCGGACAGAATTATTAATCGGCACAGAGGGCCTGGGTAAACTAGCCCAAAGCAAGGTGGCCATTTTTGGTATTGGCGGGGTTGGCACATATGTTGTGGAAGGTCTGGTACGCTCAGGTGTGGGTAAGTTTGTGCTGGTCGATGATGATTGTATTTGCCTGACTAATATTAACCGGCAACTGCATGCTACTAGAAAAACGGTTGGTAGACCTAAGGTTGAGGTTATGCGGGAACGTATTCTCGAGATAAATCCTAAGGCTGAGGTCACGGTTTTTCAAGAGTTCTATCTGCCAGATACGGCCGAAAAACTGCTTGCCGATGATTATACCTATATCGTAGATGCTATTGATACTGTTACCGGCAAGCTTGATCTTGTTGCTCGGGCCAAAGCTAAAAATATTCCGGTTATCTCGTCTATGGGGGCTGGTAATAAGCTGGACCCAACACAGTTTGAGGTGACTGATATTTTTCGTACTTCCGTGTGTCCCCTGGCCAAAGTGATGCGTCAGGAGCTAAGAAAGCGAGGCATCACTTCACTTAAGGTAGTCTATTCGAAAGAGGCGCCAATTACCCCGGTGGCGACCGAGAGCTCTAGTTGTAGCGTTGGCTGTATTTGCCCACCGGGGACAACACGCAAATGTACATCGCGCCATCAAATTCCCGGCAGTATTGCCTTTGTCCCGTCGGTGGTGGGTCTCATTATTGCAGGGGAAGTTGTCAAAGACATTGTTTTTGACAGAGTGTAAAAGAAGCTTAATGGACAGAGTCCATTAAGCTTCTTTTATTTGCTGGTACGTTTTTGGTTATATACTTCCCAGGCATTCATAACTTTTTGCCGGGAATATTCCAGGCGTTTGGCAGTTACCTTATTGTCATTTTTCTCGCTCTCAGCCGAGAGGTCATAGAGGGTGTTATTGAGGGAAGATACTATGGCGGCCAGCAGTGCATGGACTTCATCGTTAGAAGTTTCCATAAGGAGAAACCTCCCTTCTGGGAATTTTACTCTGTCAATTGACAGTAGTTTAGTAAAAGTATAACCAGATATTCATGGAAATGCAATAATAAGTCATAGCTGCCATTGCGCTCATTAAACTTAATTTTCCGAAAATATACAGAGCTATTGCGGGTTGGCGACAGCTATGGTATAGTGTGCTTACAAGATAATAATCGTTAGCGATGAAGCTATGAAGTAGAGAATTCTGCTCATAGCTTTTTATGTTTTTAGCGCAAAACAATTCCTGTAGATAATTTAATATGTTTTACAAGCAATGAGGCTTACCACAGTTATTAACTGGGGTAAGCCTCGACTTGTTATCACAGGTTGAGGGGGTGATTATCTTCGATACAAATAAAAAGCTTCACGCGTATTAGTAGTACCCGTGAAGCCAGAGCAAGTCGCAATCCCCAAGCGGGCGGCAAGGGTTTATTGACATACCTATTATTATTATATGCTACGTACTAACATTTTTCAACAGATAAACCCGCCATGCCAAAATTATCGTTATAGAAAAAGGGAGGAAGTTAACAATGAGACAGATTGCTATTTATGGTAAAGGCGGTATCGGTAAATCGACTACAACGCAAAACACGGTTGCGGCGTTAGCTGAAGCTGGAAAAAATATTATGGTGGTTGGCTGTGATCCTAAGGCCGACTCTACACGGTTACTATTAAATGGACTTTGTCAAAAGACAGTGCTTGATACACTGCGTGATGAAGGTGATGATATTGAACTTGATGCTATTTTAAAAGCAGGCTTTAAAAATACTCTCTGTGTGGAATCCGGTGGTCCTGAACCAGGGGTAGGCTGCGCTGGTCGTGGCATAATTACCTCAATCAATATGTTGGAATCGCTGGGAGCCTATACACCGGAACTCGAATATGTGTTCTATGATGTGCTTGGTGACGTTGTTTGCGGCGGTTTTGCCATGCCGATTAGAGAAGGCAAAGCCGAAGAAATCTATATTGTAGCTTCGGGAGAATTAATGGCTTTATATGCGGCCAACAACATTGCCAAAGGTATTCAAAAATATGCAACAACAGGCAAGGTTCGATTGGGTGGTATTATCTGCAACAGCCGGAAGGTAGATAATGAATTGCCACTCTTGAAAGCCTTTGCTGAAGAACTTGGTTCTCAGCTCATCTATTTCGTACCTAGGGATAACTTGGTTCAACGTGCTGAAATTCATAAAAAGACAGTTATTGATTTTGATCCTGAAGCCGGTCAGGCCAATGAATACCGTGCGTTGGCTAAGGCCATCGACGAAAATAAGCTGTTCGTTATTCCTAAGCCCATGACGCAAGACCGTTTGGAAGAACTCATGATGCAACATGGCTTCCTTGACGCCATTGCCTAAACTTAAACGACGAAATATGAAGGAGTGAATGTTGTGATATTAATCAGAGCCATTATTAGACCAGATAAAAAAGATGAAGTGCTGGCCGAACTGTCACAAGCCGGATTTAACGCTGTCACTGTCGTTGACGTTGTGGGACGCGGCAAACAAAAGGGCATTAAAATTGGCGGGGTCGTTTATGATGAAATCCCCAAGACGCTGCTCTTAATGGCAGTGCGGGCTGAATATAAACAGGAAATTATTAAGGTAATCATGGAAGCGGCTAAAACGGGAGAAAAAGGAGCCTATGGCGACGGCAAAATATTCATAACGCCGGTTTCCGAGGTATATACCGTGTCAAGCGGCATGAAAGAACTGTAAAGGAGGCTGTACCATGCAAGAGATTCTAGCCATAGTGCGTATGAATAAAACAAGTGCTACCAAGAAAGCATTGGTAGAAGCCGGGGTAGCCGGTTTCACAGCCTTCAAGGTCATGGGGCGGGGAAAACTAATTGATGATCCAGCCGTTGTAGCTGAACGGAAAGACAAAATGATGAGTTTGGCTGGCGCTGATGAGCAAGATGCGGAAATGTTGATTGATGGTTTTCTCGATGGACATCGGTTGTTCCCACGGCGATTATTTACGATTTTAGCCCATGATGAAGATGTATCCAAGATTGTGGAGGCCATTATGTCGGCCAACCGCACCGAAAATAAGGTGGGGGACGGAAAGATCATTATTATGCCCATGCTGGACGCTATTAGGGTTCGTACCGGTGAAGCCGGCGAAGACGCAGTATAAGTTTGGTTAATGAGGAAGCAAAGGGGGTAAGCAGCATGGCTGTTACTGAAAAGGAGTTACAAGAGATACTTGACCAATATCCATCTAAAGTACAAAAAAATCGTACAAAACATATTTTTATTAAAGATGGAGCAGAAAGTGCGCAGGTAATTGAAGCCAACACCCGCACGATTCCTGGTATTATTACCAACCGCGGCTGTGCCTACGCTGGTTGTAAAGGCGTTGTGCTCGGCCCGCTTAAAGATATGGTTCATATCACTCACGGCCCCATTGGTTGTGGCTACTATTCCTGGGGGACTCGCCGCAACAAAGCTAAATCGGATGATCCCACTCAGAATTTCCTTAACTATTGTGTATCAACTGATATGCAGGAAAGCGACATCGTCTTTGGCGGCGAGAAAAAACTGGCAAAGGTCATTGACGAAGTAATAGATATCTTTCATCCTAAGGCGGTGACGGTTTCGGCTACCTGCCCGGTTGGACTGATTGGCGATGATATTAGTGCCGTCGCCCGGGCTGCTGAATCCCGCCATGGGGTTCCTATTCTTGCCTTTAGCTGTGAAGGCTATAAAGGCGTTAGCCAGTCGGCCGGTCACCATATTGCCAACAACATCTTGATGGAGCGGGTCATTGGAGCCAGCGAAACCGAGAAGGCCTCTGGTAAATATCCCATCAATATTCTTGGGGAATATAATATTGGCGGCGATAGCTGGGAAGTAGAAAGGGTCTTAGAGGAGATCGGTTATACCGTAGTATCTGTCATGACTGGTGATGGCTCGTATGAAGAACTAAAGAATGCCCACACGGCAGAACTCAATTTAGTTCAATGTCATCGCTCGATAAATTATATCGCGGAAATGTTAGAGACGAAGTATGGCACACCATGGCTCAAAGTCAATTTCATTGGCATTGCGGGCATGAGTGAATCTCTCAGAAACATGGCGTTGTACTTTGGTGATGAAGCGCTCATTGCTAAAACGGAAGAAGTAATTGCCCGTGAAGTGGCGCGAATAGAACCACTCATGGAGCAGTACAAGAAGATTTGTGATGGCAAGACGGCGTTCTGCTTTGTTGGTGGTTCGCGTGGCCATCATTACCAAGGACTATTTGCTGAGATAGGGATTGAAACAGTATTAGCAGGCTATGAATTTGCCCACCGGGATGATTACGAAGGGCGACAGGTTATTCCTACCATCAAAACCGATGCTGATTCTAAGAATATTCCTCAGATGCAGGTGAGCGCGGATGAACGGCGTTTTCGCCTGAAGGTATCGCCGGAAAAAATGGAAGAACTTAAACAGAAGATTCCGTTAAGTTACTATGCAGGTATGACTGTGACAATGAAGGACGGCAGTATTATTGTTGATGACCTCAATCACTTTGAAACCGAAGAATTTATCAAGATTCTCAAACCGGACATCTTCGCCTCTGGTATCAAGGATAAATATGTAATTCAGAAAATGGGTATCCCGGCCAAACAACTTCATTCGTATGATTACAGTGGTCCCTATGCCGGTTTTAATGGCGCAGTTAATTTTGCCCGAGACGTGAGTATGGGGTTTGCTTCTCCTACCTGGAACTTCATAGTTCCCCCTTGGCAGGATGAACCATTGTTAACTGGTACTGTAACTGAGGAAGGAGTGGCCTGATATGCTGGATTGTACACCAAAAGAACTTAAAGAACGTAATAGTGGCGGTGCTATTAACCCGGCTAAAACCTGCCAGCCGCTTGGGGCTATGTACGCTGCCCTGGGGATTCATGGTTGTTTGCCGCACAGTCACGGTTCACAAGGCTGTTGCTCGTATCATCGCATGCACTTGTCCCGGCATTTCCGGGAGCCAGCCATGGCTTCTACTTCGAGCTTTACCGAAGGAGCTTCGGTGTTTGGCGGCGGGGCCAACTTAAAAACCGCCATAAAAAATGTATTTGCTATTTATAACCCGGAGGTTATGGCAGTGCACACTACCTGCCTGACCGAGACCATCGGTGATGATATTCCCAGTATTATTAAATCAACCGAGATTCCTGAAGGCAAGATCGTTATTCATGCCAATACGCCGAGCTACCTAGGCTCACACGTTACCGGCTTTTCTAACATGACCAAGGGGATGGTCAGTTATCTGGCAGAAGCCACTTTGCCGATAAAAAAGGAACAGGTCAATATCATCCCCGGTTTCGTTAATCCTGGCGATATGCGGGAGATTAAACGGATTGTTAAGGTCATGGGAATTAAGTCAATCATGTTCCCTGATACCTCTGGAGTGTTGGATGCTCCAATGACAGGAAAGTTCACCATGTTTCCTCAGGGTGGTGCTACTGTGGCGCAGATCAAAGATAGCGGAAATTCCAAACTGACACTGGCTCTCGGACGTTTTGCCTCAAGTGATCCGGCCGAGTTATTGGCCCAAAAATGTCAGGTACCGGCAACTATCTTGAAAACTCCGATTGGAATTAAGGCTACTGATGCTTTGCTGGTCGCCTTACGCCGGGCGTTTGCGCAAGAAGTACCATACGAGTTGGAAGAAGAACGCGGTCAGTTGGTAGACATTATGACTGACACTCACTTTCACTTTCATGGCAAACAGGTAGGTATCTTTGGTGATCCGGATATTGTTACCGGTTTGACAGAACTGGTTTTGAGTCTGGGAATGAAGCCGATTCATATCTTAACAGGTACACCGGGCGGGGCCAAGGGATCAGTTGCCGGGAGTTTTGAAGATGAGATTCAGGCTATGCTGAAATCCGCGGGTGTGTCAGCCAATGTCAAGGCCGGCGGCGATCTATTTACCTTTCATCAATGGCTCAAGAATGAACCAGTTGATTTGATTATTGGTAACACCTATGGTAAATATATAGCTCGTGCGGAAGATATTCCGCTGGTACGAGTTGGTTTCCCTGTATTGGATCGGAGTGTTCATTCTTATTTACCGATTGTTGGCTATCGCGGTGCGATGCGCCTGATCGAGAGTATCAGCAATGCGTTATTAGACAGGGCAGACCGGGATGCTGCTGATGAAGATTTCGAGTTGGTTATGTAGTTAGGTTGTTAACCAGGAGGTGAAGAAATGAGCGAGGCGACTGCGGCTATTTCCGAAAGGGAACAATTTATAGCTATTAAAGGACGAAGGAAAAATACAATAAAGTGCGATACGGACAGTATTGCTGGCTGCGTCAGCCAGCGGGCCTGTGTGTACTGTGGTGCCAGAGTGGTTTTAAATCCGGTTACAGATGCTATTCATCTGGTGCATGGACCAGTTGGTTGTGCGAACTATACCTGGGATATTCGCGGCAGTCTGTCCAGTGGCTCCGAACTTTACCGTAACAGTTTTACTACTGATTTGCGGGAACAAGACATTATTTTTGGCGGTGAAAAGAAACTAGCCCGGATTATTGATGAACTTGTGGCCAAATATCAGGCCAAGCTGGTGTTTGTGTACTCTACCTGCATTGTCGGAGTGATCGGTGATGATTTGACGGCTGTGTGCAAAGCGGCGGCCAGCCGTCATGGTATTGAGGTTATTCCCGTAGAATCCAGCGGTTTTATCGGTAATAAATCAGCCGGTTATCGGGCTGCCTGTGAGGCATTACTGAAGCTCGTAGATCCGGTTGACCGGCGTGAAGCAGCCGCTAGTAAAGCCATTAACTACCTGGGAGAATTTAATCTGGCAGGCGAAGCCTGGATTATTAAAGACTATCTCAAGCAGATGGGGGTACAAGTCAACACTGTATTTACCGGTGATTCGACAAGGGACACCATTAAAGGGGCAGCAAAGGCTTCACTCAACATTGTTCAGTGTGCCGGTTCTATGTATTATTTGGCAGGCAAGCTGGAAGAACTGTATGGTATCCCATACCAACAGGTGTCCTTTTTGGGGCTTGACGATACGGCGCAATCGTTGCGTAGTATTGCTGAAGCCATGGGTGGCGGTGAACTTAGCGACAAGGCTGAAGAACTCATTCGTCGGGAAATTGACCGAGTGTCACCCATTATTAAAGGCTACCGGGAAAAACTAGCAGGTAAAAAAGCAGCTGTCTACGTTGGCGGTGGGTTTAAGGCCATCTCGCTGATTAAGCAGTTTCGTGAAATTGGTATTGAGGTAGTAATGGTAGGTACGCAGACCGGGCGGCAGGAGGAATATGACACGATTAATGCGCTTGTGAGTGACGGTACTGTCGTCTTGGATGATGCCAATCCGGCGGAACTCGAACGGTTTATGACTGGGCAGGGAGCGCATTTGTTGGTGGGTGGTGTCAAGGAAAGGCCGCTGGCCTACAAGCTGGGACTCGCGTTCATTGACCATAATCATAATCGCAAACATCCCTTAAGCGGGTTTGATGGTGCCATTAACTTTGCGCAAGAAGTGTACTCTACTGTATGTTCGCCAGTATGGCAATATACTGCTCGTCAAGGAGGTAGCTGATATGGAAAACCCCTGTCATATGTGTATGCCTATGGGTGGAATACTGGCACTTAAGGGCATTGAACGAGCCATGGTAATTGTCCATGGTTCTCAAGGGTGCAGCACCTATATGCGGCGGCATATTGCCGAACATTTTAATGAGCCAATTGATGTCGGCTCTTCTTCACTGAATGAAAAAGGAACAATATATGGCGGTGAGGCTAATCTACGCCAAGCCCTTGATAATATTAGTAAGGTTTATCAGCCGGGATTGATTGGTGTTGTTACCACCTGTCTGGCCGAAACTATCGGGGAAGACATAGCCAGGATAGTGGCTGACTACCGGCAGGAGCGTAAACTAACCATGCCTATCGTGACTGCTAACACTCCCGGTTATGGTGGTAGCCACACGGAAGGCTACTGGCTGACACTCAGACGGTTGGTAGAGACAATGGCAATAGCAACCGAACGCCATAACAAGGTTAATGTCTTTATTCCTGGTATTAGTCCGGCCGACATTCGTGAACTGAAACGTTTATTTGCTGCTATGGATTTAGAATATATGTTGTGCCCGGATATTGCGGACACACTTGATCGTCCGTACCTTGCTAGTTATAGTAAATTGCCTGCAGGTGGCACACCCCTTGCGGATCTTTACCGCATGGGTGGTGCTGCAGCAACCATTGAACTTGGTGTTACTTTAGATAGTAATGTATCGCCAGGTAAATATCTTAAAGATACCTTTGGGGTACCACTATATTCTGTACCTATACCTATTGGTATTCAAAATACGGATGCCTTTATGGGTGTGCTAGAAAGTATTAGCGGTAGGAAACGCCCTGCAGACATTGAGAACGAGCGGGGACGGCTGATTGATGCCATGATTGATTCCCACAAATATAATTTCGCCGGACGCAGCGCCATTTTTGGTGATCCTGAACTCGTCTATGCTGTAACGCAGCTCTGCCTGGAAAACGGTATTCGCCCAGTAGTGGTGACTGGGGATAAAAGCGGCAATTTGTCGCGACTTTTACCAAAATCCGAAATGTCAGCCGAAACCGTTGTATTATCAGAACCTGACTTTGATTTAGTTAGGCAGCAAGTCAAGGCTGGTGGGGCTAATATTGCTATTGGTCATTCAGACGGGCGTTTTCTTACAGAAAGAGATCATATTCCCCTAGTGCGATTAGGGTTCCCTATTCATGACCGAGTGGGTGGACAGAGGCTGTTGTCAGTAGGTTATACCGGCACTATGAACTTGCTAGATAGGATTACCAACACCCTTCTAACCGAAAAACACCAACATTATCGCCAGGATATGTACCAGAAATATTATAGTAAATCATCGTAATTCCCACTAGAAGAAAGGAGGTGGCCGCTCTATGGCGAGCGTGCTTACCGATAAACATCCTTGCTTTTCCAGTCAAGCCCAGCATCAATATGCGCGCATGCATCTGCCGGTAGCACCAAGGTGCAATATCAGTTGCAACTATTGCAGCCGCAAGTTTGATTGTGTCAACGAAAGCCGCCCCGGGGTAACAAGTGAAGTATTGTCACCTGCAGAGGCACTTGCAAAATTTGAAAAGGTAAAAGCCGCCATCCCCAATCTCAGTGTGGTTGGAATTGCCGGTCCGGGGGATGCTCTGGCTGATTGGGACGAAACCCGTGAGACTATTGAGCTTATAAAAAAAGCAGATCCCAATATGATGTTTTGTTTGTCAACTAATGGGTTACTATTGCCGAAATACGCTCCAGAAATAGTCAAGCTTGGTGTGCGCCATGTCACAGTAACTGTTAACTGTACTGATCCGGAGGTTGGCGCACAGATCTATGGTGCTGTCAATTATGAAGGTACTCGTTATGTCGGGGCAGAAGGCGCAGCAATTCTCATGAACAACCAACAGGAAGGCATACTGTATTTAGCTGGTCATGGTGTTGTTGTTAAGGTAAACATTGTAATGATTAAAATGGTTAATGACTGGCATATACCTACTGTAGTTAAAAAGGTCAAACAATTGGGTGCTACCCTAACCAATATTATGCCATTCCTTCCCACGCAAGGTAGTGTATTTTCCGGGTTGCCGCAAACCAATATGCATGATGTCACGGAGATGAGGATGGCTTGTAAGAGTGAACTGAAACAGATGACTCATTGTCGCCAATGCCGAGCAGATGCGATTGGTCTTTTGGGCCAAGACCGTAATAGCGAGTTTAGAGGCTGCGCCGCGGCCACTCCGGTTGAACCAGTTGAGCGTAAGCCAGTGCCGTTTGTCGGTCATTACAAAGTGGCGGTTACTACCCAATCAGGCAAACTGGTTGATTTGCACTTTGGTCAGGCCGAAGAATTTGATATTTATCAAGTAAATAATAGCCGGTATCAATTAGTGGAAACCCGCAGTTTAGAAAAATATTGTACTGGTAACGAGGGCTGCGATAGCGAAGATAAACGTCGAGAGGCTATAATTGCGGCATTGAGCGATTGTGACGCTGTATTGACCATGCGGATCGGTTATCAGGCACAAAAACGTTTATTAAAGCGGGGCATTATGTCTGTGGAATATTGCTATACGGTGGAGAGTGGGCTTTATTATGCCGTCGAACAACTTGGACTAAAAGCTGCGGTCGTGTAAAGGCAAAGGAGGAAAGAACATGGGGCGGGACATAGCGGTGTTTATTGGGGACAATGGCAGTACAGCCTCCTTGGACGAACAGGGAAAAGTAGTAGTTTATCGTCGCCAGCAGGGGAAGTGGCAGTTGGTTGACTCCTTGCCTTTTCAACTTGACCGCGCAAGCGGTATGGCTGGAGTGCGGCGGCAACTGGCAGACATGATTCAATGGTTAGGGCAATGTCGGGTATTTGTTGCGCAAGCAGTAGTTGGTTTGTTATACAAAGAGTTGGAACAGCACGGGTTTAGTATTTGGGAGTTTGGTGGTCGTCCCGCGGATTTTTTAGAATACATTTTGGTGCAGGAAGAGTTAGCCTCCCGCGGGGGCGAGCCAGTAAAATCCACAGTTCCAGCTATTGTTGAGACTGGACCGGGCTGCTTTCAGGTATCTCTCAAGGATATTCAGCAAAGCGGCAGTGGTTTAACCTCGAAACAAGTATTGCAACCACTTTTAGCAAAAAGTTATTACCAGGTGGAGGTTCTATGCAGTCATATCCCGCCTTGGCTGGAGGCCGAATGGGCAAGTGGACGCCTTGACTGTAAGGCTGAACGCTCAGCAAACGGTGTCAAACTGATGATAAGCAAACAACGTTGCGGGTGATCAATATGAACAAACTTATGTGGTTGGATCAGACTCTGAATATAGCTGTCAGGCAACAGTATGCTGCGCAAAAACTCGTGGATTTTGCCGGTATACTAGTGAGTTTAGGGATACAACAGGCCGTTATTCACCTTGCTGAATGGCAATGTGATCGTCCGGAGTTGGCTGAAGTGCAAAACAAGATTACACTTTATGGGTTGCTTGATTTCGCAGGCTGTAAATTGTCACTGGCCGAGCAGGCAGGCATAACGCAAATGATCTTGGTTTGTGATGCCAAACAAGTGGATTTTGGCGTCAGACTAAAGGAAGTTATGCAGGAGGCTGGCGTGCGCGGTTTGGCGGTAACTTTGTTGTTGGAAGGGCTAGAAGGTCTTACGGCAACCGAATTGTCCGGCATTATAGCTAACCTTAAGCAATACCCGGTTGTTGGTGTTATATACCAACGACGCAAGGGAAATCTGTTCGCGCTCTTTGACCAAATAACTCTCCTGAAAAGTAGTTTGGCGTGCCCCATAGGCATTTCAGCTAGTAATGCCTATGGCTTGGCAACCGCCAATACTCTGGCAGCGCTGAAGGCTGGTGCTACACAAGTGTTGGCATCGGTGGGCGGGATTGATGGTTATACTCCCTGGGAAGAAGTGCTTATAGCGGCCAGGCAATTTTTGGGGATCAATACTATGTTGCCCCCTAAGCTTGCAATTGGCTGCTGGCAGATATTCTCTATGTTGGAGCTGACGGTTCCGGCAGACAAAGCTGTTATTGGCCCGGCTATTTTTGCGCATGAATCAGGTTTACATGTTGACGGCGTTACTAAAGCTCCGGAGCTCTATGAGCCGTTTGCCCCTGAACTGGTAGGACTACGCAGACAGCTTATTGTTGGCAAGCATTCAGGTACGGCGGCACTTCGAACAAAATTTGCGGCATGGGGTATTAAACTGGAAGAAGAGGAGAGTAAGAATTTGCTGGCTGGAGTACGGGCATTAGCTGTTCGGAAAAAAACAGCCCTAAGCGATGATGAACTCCGGAGCTTATATCTGTCAGGCTGAAAGGAGCCGATTTATGCCAGAACTCAAACCAGGTTTTCTTATCGATACCACTTTGCGGGATGGGGAACAAGCGGCCGGGATTGTATTCTCTGCTATGGAAAAGCTGGGAATTGCGATTGCACTGGATAACGCCGGTATTACTTGGATAGAGGCAGGTACCCCGGTTATGGGGCAGGAAGAGGCTGAAGCCATGCGGCTCATTCTGGACGCTGGGTTGAAAGCGGTTGCCTTTTCCTGGAATCGTGCCTGCCGCCAAGATATTGAAGCTTCTGTTGCCTGTGGTTTTGAGTTTTTGCATATATCTGTACCTGTATCTGATTTGCATATTTATCGTAAGCTAAAGCAAAGCCGAAAGTGGGTGTTTGATCAACTTACCCGTGCTGTTTATTTAGCTCAGAGTCAAGGCTGTTGTGTATCGGTGGGGGCCGAAGATGCCTCAAGGGCCCATCCCGATCAGTTCTTGGAATTGGCTGAATTGAGTGAACGTCTAGGGGCCGTACGCATTCGTTATGCAGATACGGTTGGATTGTTAGACCCGTTTAGTACCCGGAAAATAATGAGCGATTTGGCTATCCGTTGTTCACTGCCGATAGAATTTCACGCTCATAACGATTTTGGATTGGCTACCGCCAATACGGTAACCGCCTTACAAAGTGGGGCACTGTTTGCCAGTGTAACTGCCGCTGGTATCGGTGAGCGTGCAGGTAATGCTGCGTTGGAAGAGGTACTAGCTGTTATGGAAGGAAATGATGGTATGCCAAAAGGCATTAATCTAGCTGCAACCCAAAAAATAGGCTGCCAGGTGGCAGCCATAAGCAACAGACGAGATATTTTCTATAGAGTTTAAAATACTTGGTGAGCCTGTCCGTTGCTTTTGCGTTTGGGGCGGGCTTTCTCAATGTTTTTCTGGATTTCCGGGTCGGTGCGAGCACCAGCTAAGATGGTAACAGAGGAGAGGTTTTTGCTAAATCCCTTACCGTGATAGTATTTTATTTCAGTTTTCACGGCGACCTCCTTATAGTAGTCGCTAGTTTTTTAAGCGCTGGTAAAATTCCTGGTATTTTTTAAATACAGGGTCTGCGGCTAAATCGCTATCAAGCTTGTGATCAAGCACGGTTTTAGGGCAGAACTCTGAGGAAAATTCACAGGAGCTGCTTTCCAGGCAATTGTCGCATCCCCTGAATTTGTGCTGTAACACAAGAATCGCCTCCTAGTAGTTTGTTATATATAGTTTCCCGAAAATAACATCAAATTATTACAAAACAGAGATAAAAAACTTCTGTAAGATTTTCTTAACAATACTGCACAAAGGCGACTTATTTTGATTATCTATATGGATAATGTTATAATATAAAAAGTAGAATATATGTGAAAAGTGGTGGACAAGCCATGCCGACAGGCAAGGTTGGGCAGTTATATATACCAGGGCAAGGTAAGCTGGAAGAGAAGATTAGGTATCGTTTAGATAATGAGGGGCATAGTCTGCTTATTGTCAAAGCAGGAATTAGCGATCAGGAAATTGAAGATATCAAGAGTGGTGTAGTCGAGTTAGGTCTATACATTGATGGTCCTATTATTTTTTTGCTCTTTAAATTGGGGACAGGTAAGTGGAATGATGCGCCCTATTCCTGGCATACTGTGCCGTCAGGTATTCGCGTGTATCCGCAGGAAGCGATAGCTACCGGTACGCTCCAGATTGCGCTGGTAGATGCAACTGATGGTATTGTGAAAGCAGTAGAGGAAGTAGCACTCACGCCGGACTTTGCCGATAAACTTAATGAGTCTATCACCATCCAAGCCAATGGTAGTTTTAACGGCTTATCCTACGCCAAGCATATAAACATGGTGTACAATCAATATACTGCTGAGGAAATGAGAGAAATGGCTGTGGCGTATATGAGCAAGCGGCCCTTGTTTTCCTAATACATATTAGTTGAGGGGAGAAATGAGCATGAGCGAATTTAAAACCTGGCACAATCAGACAATTGGTGCTAAAGTCGTGGAAGCTTTGCAGAAGAATCATTTTATCGCTAGCTATGTAAACACCAAACAAGAAGCATTAGACAAAATCGCTACCCTTATTCCTAATGATGTGACCGTAGGTATTGGCGGCTCCTGGACAATTAAAGAGGTTGGTATTGACGCGCTGCTTGAGGAACGGGGCAATACTGTATTTAATCATAACAAACCTGGTTTATCGCCGGAAGAGACACTGGAGATTCGCCGCAAGGAAATGACTTGTGACGTGTTTTTAACAGGCACCAATGCGCTTACGCTAAAGGGTGAGCTTGTCAATGTCGATGGTGCGGGCAACCGGGTGGCGGCGATGATCTTCGGGCCCAAGAAAGTAATTGTGATTACTGGCGTTAATAAAATTGTTACCAATCTTGAGACTGCAATGGACAGGATTGAGCTGTTTGCTGCTCCTATTAATAATAAACGGCTAAATCGCCCGAATCCCTGCACGGTTACAGGCGAATGCATGGATTGCCAGGGGCCAACCCGGATATGTAATGTCACTACTGTTATGCACAAAAAGCCAGCAGCTACCGATGTTGAGGTAATTATTATCGGTGAAGAATTGGGCTTTTAATTAAGTACAAGTTGAAAAAGATAAGGTAGCACAATTGTAATGTGTTGCTTTATCTTTTTTTTTATGGTTTGTCCAAGTAATTCACGCATATCAATCGCTGCCGATTCATATATGTTATTGTCTTAGGCATTTGCTAAAAGGGGATGGCAGTATGGATAAGAAGCGGGTATGCAAACAAGTTTTTTGGATAATTTTAGGATTTATTATGACTTTTCTGCCTGTTAATGTACAGGCCATTAAGCAGGCTGTGTTGCCGCAAATTATCATCAATCTTCCTAGTCGTACGCTGGAACTGTGCCAAGGGGATACTCTGCTCAAGGAATACCAGATTGCCATTGGTAAGCCGTCCGCACCTACACCTACTGGGAAATTTTTAATAATGGAAAAAGAGGTGAATCCCTGCTGGTACCCCCCGGACAAAGGAACTATAGTGCCGTCAGGGCCGAGTAATCCCTTAGGATATCGCTGGCTGGGTATTGCGCCTATGTACGGCATTCATGGAACAAATGCACCTTGGTCGATTGGGACAGCTGTGTCGAATGGTTGTGTGCGAATGCAGGAAGAAGATGTGGAAGACTTATTTGAGCAGGTTACTTGCGATACGCCGGTTAAGATAGAGTATGAGCGGGTTAAAGTGCGGATAGATGCCAGCGGAAAAGCCTCTATTGGCATCTATCCGGATGTCTATGGTAGGCAGAAGATTACACTGGCTAGTGTTAAACAGGCACTTGTCAGTGCTGGATTAGACGGTTTGGTGGAAGATACCTTCTTGAAGTCGTTGATTCAGGCGGTTCCTGACAGGCAAATTGAATTTGCCCAAACTCACAAGCTCAAGATAAACGGAACAATGCGCATAGAACACATAATTTCAATAGCTGGTGACAAGCAGATACCTGTTATGGCATTGGCTGATAGTTTAAATACTTCGGTCAACTGGGATGAAAATCAACAAATAGTATCTCGCCAAAATAAAATGGCTCCTGGCAAGAAGCGTGGTAATTCGGTATATATTAGTGTAGAATACCTACCAACATTATTTGGTGGGCGAGAAGTATGGAATGACCAACAAAATTGCCTGGAATTGATGTTGCCTGTGGCTAAATTCGAGGGGCAGATATTATCAGGCGATATTCATCAGAAAAAATCCGGCTGGGTAGTGCCAGCGTTGCCGGTGGCTGCCGTGTTAGGTGAACGCATAAAATGGCAGCCTAATAAACCGGAACTGCTCATTCAC
>Ga0316604_10001578_pt1 | contig 19591 bp, 19 predicted proteins | sample OWC_soil_day20_C_FD_207650 | JGI IMG/M metagenome (GOLD analysis project Ga0316604, IMG submission 207650) | Wetland soil microbial communities from Old Woman Creek delta, Ohio, United States - OWC_soil_day20_CT | ecosystem: Environmental > Terrestrial > Soil > Wetlands | place: USA: Ohio...
TAAAAATCGTTTATTATCAGTACTCAGCTTGGCAGCTTTTGTAGTCATGGCAGATAACTGGGTCGTCTCCCCTATTCTTCCAGCTATCTCCATGGATATTGGCGTGAATGTTTCCAACGCAGCCTTAATTATTTCGGCTTATATGCTTCCCTTTGGCTTATTTCAACTAATCTTTGGGTATCTAGGTGATAAATTCGGCAGAATTAGAGTTATTAGCGGAGCTATGGTTTTCTTCACTATCGGTACAGGATTATGCGCTATAGCCGCAGGACTTACCGACTTAGCTATATACCGAGCCTTAACAGGTATGTTTGCAGGTTCGATCATGCCGGTCTCGTTTGCTTTGATAGGTGACCTATTTCCATTACATGAACGGCAAGCGGCAATAGGTACGTTTTTCGGTGTCGCTTTTCTAGGCCAGGGACTAAGTACAGTAATCGGTGGGTCTATCGCCTATTTTATAAATTGGCGAGGTGTATTTACCGTGTACGCCGCATTAGCGGTTCTTTCAACTTTACTATTGTTCGAAATCAGCAAAAATGTGCCTGCTGCCAAAAATAATGACAGCAAGTTCTTTGCCCCATTAATGGATTTATTAAAGAATCCGGCAAGTCGTATTATGTATGCAGTTGTATTTTTCGAGGGTATCTTTATTATGGGGACATTTTCCTTCCTTGGAGGATTTATTGAAAATCAGTATAATTTCAATGACCTTTTGATAGGGCTTATCATGTCAGTCTTTGGAATTATGGCGGTTATGGGCGGACGCTTTGCTGGAAAGCTATCCGGCAGGATAGGACGTAAAAATACGATAATAATCGGTTTTGCAGGTACTATGCTGGCAAATATCATTTACGTAATTTGGGGAGATACCCTTCCCGTACTGTTTTTGGGCATAGGAATATCAGGTTTAGGGCTTATGCTTGCACATTCAAGCATCCTTACGATTGCCACAGAATTTGCCGCAAAGGCTCGAGGGATTGCCATGTCTTTGGTCGCGTTCTGCTTTATGTGCGGCGGCAGCCTCGGTACTGCGATTGGGAGCAGAATTATAGAAACTGGCGGTTTTATTAACTTGTTTGTCACCTATGGCATTGGACTATTGTTATTGTTGGTCGCCATACTGATAAGTAAAAAAGGGTTCGTTATAGAAAATGTCCAGCGACAATCACAACGGGAGGCTAAGTCAAAAGTAATAGTAAGATCATAAAAGTGGTAGCAAAAGTAAAAAAGCGCAAGCTTTGCACCTTAAATTGGTGCATGCTTGCGCTTTTTTGTGCCGGAATGGTAGTGTTATTTTCTTCATAATATGCTTTTGGGACGGCCCCAAAATATAATATTATTATTAGGCATAGTTCAAACTTTCAAAAAATACAAAACCTCCGGAGTAACTATAATTCTTCCGTCAGTTGCCATCCGCTTACATGGGAAGCCCGCCTACGGCGGCCCGGTTAGAACTATTGATCTTGATTAACTTTCTCAATATATACTTGCTCTTTCTGATTATCATACTCAAAAATTTCAGCGTAACGTCCCCAGTTTAACAAAGTCTCAATTTGCTGTGTAGCAACATCTTCCCCTACTGACCGGCGTATGATTTCTTCAAAAAATTCAATGTTCATACGTTGATTGGATTTTGATTGGATGATGGTAAGCATTTGACTTACAAATGGGACGTTAGCAATCAGTTGAGTTTTAAACAGCTCTTTACGTTCAATTACGGAAGCCTGGGCAAACTCAACCCCTGCGGAGGTTAGTTCTATATCGCCCTCGACCACTTTGGCAAATTGAAGTAACGACGCAGTTTCCACAATAGGTAGAAAATCCTCAATATCCATAACGAACCGTTCAGCCAACTTATAAAGATCTGTTCTCTCATTCAGATCTTCTAGCAATTCTAAAAATCCAGTTAAAGCACCAGCCGTAACATTCGGTACAACAATAGCCTTTTTGTTTTGAAGCTCCGTTGCCTCGGTTCCCCTCATTTCTTTACGTGTCATCAAAGAATAAATATGGTCTACTATATCAGTAAATTCAAAAGCTTTTTTATCCCTCCACCGCGGCATATTAATAGGTATATCCCGGATGATTTTGGCAGGTCCGGCAGAAAGAATCACTGCTCGGTCAGCCATATAAACCGCTTCTTCTATACCATGTGTCACCAGTATGATTGATTTTGTGGGAATCTTTCCATCCAGCCATAATTCCAGAAGGTCACGCCTGAGGTTCTCAGCAGTCAGCACATCCAGTGCAGAAAACGGCTCATCCATTAAGAGAACGTCGGGATCGCTGACCAACGCACGACCTATTCCCACCCGTTGACGCATGCCCCCGGAAAGTTCTTTGGGGTAAGCGTTCTCGAAACCGTCAAGACCAACAACATCAATTATGTTTAACGCTTTCTTCCTTTTGTCCGTCTCAGAAATATGCTTTGCTTCAAGCCCCAGCATAACATTTTCCAATACAGTCAACCACGGAAACAGGGCAAAGGACTGAAAAACCATCGCCACTCCTGGATTTACCCCGATAATCGGTTTACCCAAGTAGGTAACAGAGCCTGTCGACGCAGGAATTAACCCGGCAATAATGCGTAGTAGCGTTGATTTACCAGAACCAGAAGGGCCAAGAATAGCCAAGAATTCTCCCTCATTCACGGAGAGGTTGATATCTTCAAGTATAGTAGCGCCTTCCGAACCTTTAATATCAAAAATTTTATATATATTTTTAACTTCAATCAACTTTTTCATCAGTTTCCTCTCCTTTATCCCAAATGATATTTACCTTCTGCAAGCTGATAAAGCCTTCTCCAAACCAGCCGGTTTAACAGTACAACGAAAATACACATTACTGTAATCCCCCAGATAATCCCACCCCAGTCGCCTTGGGCAGTGACCTGGCTAATATAGGCCCCCAAACCAGTAGCCGTAAGCTGATCCTCATGCCAGCTTACAATTTCGGAAACAATGCTGGCGTTCCAAGCGCCACCCGAAGCAGTAATAGCGCCCGTAACTAAATAGGGAAAAATACTAGGAAATATTAACGACTTCCATTTTGCCCAACCAGTCAATTTGTAGATAGCCGACGCTTCAAGTAGGTCGTTTGGGATAGACATCGCTCCGGCGATCACATTAAATAAGATATACCACTGGGTACCCAGCATCATAAGCGAAATGGAACCCCATTCAAAATTAATCTGATATTTTAAAAATAATATGGTGATAAAGGGAAACAACATATTGGCAGGAAAAGAAGCAGCTACTTGGACAATAGGCTGCAGTATCTTGGACAACCTGGGGTTTAGCCCGATACTCACTCCAACCGGAATTGTCCATAATGCACCCAGGAAAACTGCAATTATCACCCGCCCCAAAGTACAAAGACCCAATTGAAATACGCCAATAAGTTGTATGTGGTTTATCCCCCTAACTAACTCAAACGCCGCACGGGTCGGCGCGCTGATCCAGTAGATGAATAGTACTCCACAACCGATTTTAAATATCGTAGACAAAAACGAAATGTTAGAAAACCGTTTTACCTCCATCACCGCAACTTCAGATAATCCGGCAAATCGATCTAACATAAAACCGAACACTCGGGTTATAGGCTTCAAAATACCCCTTCGACAAACATTGATAACAACAGACCTTTGCAGGATATTATACATAAATGAAGATGGTAAATCAGCCGCTTCGGACATCTCCATCTTAAATTTTTGACTCCATACTACTAAAGGACGCCAAAAAAGTTGGTCGACTAGAATTATCATCAACACCATGGTCAGTATCGAATAAAGAATCGCCTGCATATCTCCCGCTTCAATAGCCAACGCCAAATAAGAGCCGACTCCCGGTAGCCGGATGCTTTGACCAAGAACACTGATGGTTTCGCTGGCTGCAAGAAAAAACCACCCACCACCGAAAGACATCATACTGTTCCAAATAAGGCTGATACCGGAAAAAGGAAGTTCCAATCGCATGAACTTCTGCCACCAGTTAAGCCTTAATACCGCAGCCGCCTCCTCCAAGTCTTTAGGAACGGTAATCAGTGAGTGATAAAAACTGAAGGTCATATTCCAAGCTTGACCCGTAAATATAGCAAAAATCGAGGCTAGCTCAACTCCCAATAAACTTCCCGGAAAAATAGCCATAAAAGCAGTGATGGTAGCTGAAAGAAATCCGAGAACCGGTACAGATTGAAGAATATCTAAGAGTGGAACCAGTACTCTTTCTGCCGCTTTACTCTTGGCGGCAATATAACCATAAACAAGTGTGAAAATTAAGGATGCCCCAAAAGCGGCAAACATTCGCAATAAGGACCGACCAGCGTAAAAAGGCAACATTGCCGGATCAAGCGAAATGTCAATTTGGTCCTCTGTTGAAAAAGGTACGCTCATGCTGGCCCCTAAGTGCAATACAGCGTAAAGCAAAACGAAAATGAACGCTAATATAAGTATATCGGTTACCCCAAAACGGCGTTTCGACATGTTTGTTGCAAAAACAGCCACGGAATATCCCTCCTTCTAGTAAGAATGTAATTGTGCCATAAGCTGAACCTTCGAAAACCATACTGTTACTAGATATACTGGGACCATTACTATCACATTCCATTCTTACCACCCCCTTAACAAGAAAGACCTTCCACCGGAAGGTCTTAAATAGGCAAATAAAAAAAAGCCAAACATCCTTCCAGTCGTTCAGTTTTAGCACTGCATAACGTAGAGTATAAACTCATTACTCAGCCACCTTATGTAAGACCTTATTTCGATCATACCTGTTCTACCCATTGGCGTCTCTCGACGTTTCCGGGCAGTGGCCTATGTTTATGCAGGAACCTCACCTAACGGAATATATTAAATTTACTTTATTAATATTAACACTGAGTTATCGAAAAATCAACCTTATTTGCCCAAAAAATGCTTCTATTAACTTAAATTTTAAATAATCTTAACATATCGTCAATTTACGTTATAATATTTATCTATGCTTCATTTTTCTTCATAGTTGAATACTCTAAAAGAAGTAATCCCGATAATTTTTTGCGTGATCAGGAAAAAGCATCGGACAGCGGAGCCGCTCCTTTTCCATCAACAGTTTATCACCTACTCCAGCCACTTTGAAATTAACTTAAGATTTTCTTCAATGCATTCGTAAGTATCTCGTCCATGACATCTACATCTTTTTCTTCTACGATTAACGGAGGCATCAGTCGTATAACATTCGGCCTGGGTGAATTAATAATAAGACCATGGTTCAGACATTCCGAAACAATTTCACTGCCTGAATCGGTTGGTAAATCAAAGGCTATTAACAACCCCATCCCTCTAATATTTTTTAGGTTAAATTCTTCGGCAATGCTGTATAGCTTCGTTTGAATGTACTCACCTTGTTTTTCGGCATTATTAGCCAATTCTTTCTGGATAACCTCATTCACTACCGCAAAGCCCACCTCCATACCAAGTGGTTGACTTGAGTAGGTTCCTCCTTGATCACCCGCCTCAAAAATATTGAACTTTTCTTTAGTTAATAACGCAGATAAAGGGAAACCTCCACCGATCCCTTTAGCAAGCGTCATAATATCCGGCTCAATACCGTAATGCTCATAAGCAAATAGTTTGCCCGTCCGACCAATACCCGTTTGAACCTCATCAAAAATAAGTAATACACCGGTTTCGTCGCACAGTTGTCTCAATGCTTTTATATAACCTTCATCACTTACAATCACTCCGCCTTCCCCTTGAATCGGCTCTAACATAATTGCGCATGTATTAGAACTTAAAGCTGACTTCATCGCATGAATATCATTAAGCGGAACATGTTTAAATCCACTTACTTTTGGCTCAAATAGATCTTTCCATTTTTCCTTACCGGTAGCAGACATAGTTGCTAAAGTCCGTCCATGAAAACCATTAACAGCAGTAATAATTTCATAAGCACCTTTGCGATGGATAGAACCGTATTTTCGCGCTAATTTTATAGCCCCTTCGTTTGCTTCAGCGCCACTACTAGCAAAGAAAACTCTGTCAAAGCAGGAATGGTCTGTTAGTAATTTAGCAAAATGTATCATTGGCTTATTCCAGAAGCTAGGACTGGCATTAATTAGCCTGGAAGCTTGTTCTGTAAGCGCTTTAACCATAACCTCAGGGCAATGTCCTAAGCACGTGACCGCCCACCCGCCGATAAAATCCAAATACTTTCTACCGTTTGTATCCCAAAGATACATTTCCTTGCCATAATCCATAACAATACCAGGCCTTACGGTCGTAAACAAAATAGATTGTTCGGCTTCCTCGAGGAGTTCTTGCGTACTTTCAATCCGAGCATTCACCATTGTCATCACCCCAGTTGTTTTTTAAATAATTATACATTTTATTGTATTTTTATTCAACACTTCGTTTGAATTAACCCACTATTAATAAAACCCCTCGTTATTTACATATCTTAAAACCACCGTCAACAAATAGGGTTTCTCCGGTTATATAGTTGGATAAATCCGACAACAAGAAAAGCACCGCATTGGCAATATCCTCAGGTTTGGCAATTTTGCCCATTGGGATTAGACTTTCCCTCTGCCGCTTTTTTTCGGGATTACTATACGATTGTTCCGTCATACCTGTATAAGTAAATCCGGGAGCCACTGAGTTTACTTGGATATTATCCTTTGCCAAGTCTACCGCCATAGCTCCTGTAAGTGCTACAACTCCGCCCTTACTAGCCGCATAATCCGCCATACCGGAACTAAAAATTCGCGAACGAATGCAACTTATATTCACGATTTTCCCTTTCTGCTGTTTAATCATTATTTGACTCACGTATTTCGCCATTAAAAAGATTCCGGTTAAATTCGTCTCCAGAACTTCATTCCATTCGGTCAAGCTTATCTCATAAAATGGCTTTCCCGTTGCAAACACACCGGCGCAGTTAACCAGTCCGTCTACTCGTCCATACTGGGTGCAAACTGCATCGACGGTCGCTTTAATACTACCTTCCTCTCGAAGATCAACCATAACATGCTGATATTTGGCATCTAACGGCGTATGCTTATCAAAACCTACAACCGTAGCACCATTTCGCATTAATACTTCAGCACACCCATTACCAATCCCGGAGCTAGTGCCCGTAACTAGGATTACCTTATCCTTTACCATCCTGTTCCCTCCTTACAAATTTACCTCACTATGATAAATCACCTTGTTGCGGCTATTTAACCGCAACAAGGTGATTTATCGTCTTCTGTTCCGCCACAGCAAGGCGCGCTGCCGTTTAATTTTCCTTTAATAATTGCATAGGCACACCCGACTCCTGAATTAACATTAAGTGCCTCAGCCGGACAATTGCGAACGCAAGCCCCACATTCCATACATGAGTCACGCTTCTGAATACAGGCCTTACCTGCGTCCATTCTAAAAACATTATGAGGGCAAACCTCTAAACACATTCCACAACCAATACATTTTTCCGTATTCATATTGAGTGAAACTACATTTTTTAAATATTTATGTTTTACCATACTTTCCATCCTCCTTTAATAATCCTATAATATGAATCTCATCGGCACATTAAACTTTCATTTCTCCCTTCTCGCCGCCTTTACAACATAAAAGAATACTTATCAATCTTCAGTCTAAGCACAAAAGGAAAAACTAAATATAAGCGGAAAATGTACGAATGAATCAAGTAACCCATGGAAACTCCGTGCTATTTTTTATCAAAGACTGTAAACTTAATACAAGTGCTATTTTACTTATAACCGTATCACTAATTTAATTTTTTCTGCTAAAGCGGATTCAATAACAATTCGGAGGAAGCTCATGTCAACCGAAATAAAACGATCCGTATGTCCTTATGACTGCCCGGACACTTGTGGACTTCAGATTTTCGTAAATAATGGTCAAGCAATAAAGGTAGTAGGTGATCCTGAGCATCCCTTTACTCAGGGAACGCTCTGCCCCAAGATGGTACACTACGAAAAAACAGTGCACTCTCCCTTACGTTTAACTCACCCACTACTGCGGAAAGGAGCGAAAGGCAGAGGGGATTTTCAGAGAATAAGCTGGAATGATGCTATCGACTATATTGCAAACCGCTGGAATACAATCATCGATTCCTATGGCAGCGAAGCGATCCTTCCCTTTTCTTTTGCGGGAACCATGGGCATGGTGCAAAGAAACTCCGGCCATCCTTTTTTCCATCGCCTGGGAGCCTCCCGGCTTGACCGAACCATCTGTGCTCCTGCCAAGGGTTATGGCTGGAAATCAGTAATGGGAACTACTTTGGGACCTCATCCCGATACCGTGTTTGACAGCGATCTGGTTATCTTATGGGGAATAAATGCCGTCGCTACCAATATCCACTTTTTACGAGGAGTAAGGGAAGCAAAAAAACGCGGGGCCACAGTATGGCTTATCGACACGTATGAAACGCCAACAGCAAAAATTGCCGATCAGGTATTCTTAGTTCAACCTGGAAGCGACGGGGCACTTGCCCTTGGTATAATGCACGAACTTGCCAAAAACAACTTGATTGATAAAACATTTATAGAAAAACACGTTCATGGATTTTCCGAATTCGAAAGGGACGTCTTACCAAACTACTCGCCGGATGTAGCGAGTGAGCTAACCGGTTTACCGACTAATATAATACAAGATATGGCTTGTGCTTATGCTAGAGCAAAAGCACCGTTTATCCGGTTGGGCAGCGGCCTCTCACGCTATGGCAACGGTGCTATGACCGTTCGGATTATTACCTGTTTACCTGCGCTGGTTGGTGCTTGGGCAAAACCCGGCGGTGGTTTACTGAGTAGCGTCTCTACAGGCAGTGTGTTTGATACTTCTCTTGTAACACGGGAAGACTTTATGGCGAAGCCTACAAGAATTATAAATATGAACGAATTAGGAAACGCCTTAACAGCCTTAGATGATCCACCAATCAAAAGTCTGTATGTGTACCATTCCAACCCCGCCGCGGTTGTACCGGATCAAAACAAAGTGCTAGCAGGACTTAGTAAAGAAGATTTATTTACTGTGGTACATGAAAGATTTATGACTGACACCGCACGTTATGCGGATGTAATTTTACCGGCAACCACATCTTTGGAACATAGCGATATTTATGGAGCCTACGGTCACTATGCCTTCCAGCGCTCTTATCCGGTAATACCGGCTATTGGTCAAGCAAAATCCAACTGGGAGGTCTTTTCCTTATTGGCAGAAGCACTGAGGTTCCATGAGCCATTTTTTAAGCAAACCGCTGATGACCTCATTAATCAGTTACTCGATCATCCCACTCCTCGTTCCAGTCGCATAGATATTCAAACATTAAAGTCCGGAAAAGCCGTTGAGTGGCAAATGCCAGACGGTTATAAGACCCAGTTCCAAACGCCTTCCGGCAAAATCGAAATACTAAATACTAACGAAATGGAACCGCTCCCTAGATACACTGCTCCACATGGAGATGATGCTCCCTATTGGTTAATGCCTGCCCCTAATCCCATTATGCTGAATTCTTCGTTCAACGAGAGAAATGACCTTGTCGGAGAACAAGCTAGAACACATATGACTTTACAGATGAATCCCTCCGACGCTGCCTCAAAAAACGTAACGAACGGGCAACGAGTAGTCGCATTCAATTGTCGCGGGGAAGCAACCTTTATTCTTCATGTGACACCCAAGGTACCATCAGGAGTTGTCATAGCCGAAGGAGTATGGTGGTTAAACAATGCCCCTGGAAACCGCAGCGTAAACGCCCTTACTTCTCAGCGATTGACTGACAAAGCTGGCGGAAGCACCTTCTATGACACTAAAGTTGATGTCAAAGCGGAATAAGGAATAGTCCATTCGATGTCCTCCTTTTGCTTCTATGCAAAGGAGGACTTTTCATATTTACTAAAAATACGCAACGAACAACCCGCCAACCATAAGTACAATACCGGCCACTGCTGAAATAATCTGCACTGGTACCGCAAATTTCATCTCCTTAACCACGCCGGAAAGGGAAGTATACGTACTGCACCCCGTAAAATTCATAGCAAGAAAAGAAGAAATCGGCGGCAAAATCAGAAGATAAAATAGACCCAAAATCCAACTAACAGGAGAAGCAATCAAACCGATATATACACCCGCCCATAATAAACCCATTAACCATCCTTTCCATGCGAAAGCCCGCCCGGGAATGTATGGCAATAATAGAGGAACAACTACCGCTCCGGTTAAAATGGCTCCGAAAAACGGGACAAAATCTGCCACTGTATAGTGGATGAGACTTAACATAGAAGTTGCCTTACCCAATAACAAGTTAAGCACCATGAGTAACGCTATAAGAATAAGCGCCGGTTTAATTGTACCAACCAATTCAAATGGAGTTAATACCAATCGTTCCAACATATCAAAGCGAACTTCCCGCATCGTGCGAGTAGCCTCTAAGCCAGAACTTATATACGCCGGAACATCTGCCGCCCTTACCGGGCCATACCTTACCTTAAACCCCGACAATTTTAAAACCTGATGCGCCGCTACCCCCGGTGCACTTAACTGAGGCAGAATCAAAGTTCGATGCGCGACCACTTCCGTCAAGTTTACTTGTGCAATCCGGTTAACTAACTCTTCCGTGCCGAATGTTCCTTTACCAGCGGCACACCAAACATTAATTCCCTTCGTATCAATTACCAATATCCATAAATTGAGACCTTCCATTTCACACCGCAGTCGGTCAAAACTCATTTTATAGTTTGCCGAAACCAGTACCAGAGAACTTGCATCCGGATTACCAATCGCGTACAGACCGGGAGGTACCTTATAATCCATACGCCCAATACCCCATCGCGCCTTCCATGATCCGGCCCTATCTCTTAACGTCAATTGTGTACTCACGCGGGGTATTTTACCAATGGCAGTTGCTACCTCACCGCTAATCCACGGCGTACCTGTTTTACTGATTCCTGATAAAGACATTTGATCGCAGCAACTGGTTTCGCTGTTTGAGCTAGCCGTACAACACCAGCAGGCTCCTGTCTCAGGCTCTTTTTTATATCCCATAGAAACACTTCCTTTCTAATTATTCACAGCAATGGTTCTCCGCTAAAGCGCTAATTAGAATTTGTAAGCTTTCTAACACTTGTTCCCTTTTTACTTCCGGGACAGAATTGTATACTTTCGAAAAATATTCGTCCATATTCTTTTCAATCTGGCGGAATGATTCGTTTCCTTGCTCCGTAAGTTTAATAGTAATAAAGCGTCTATCCTCGGGATCAATATCGCGCAAAACCATGCCACTATTAACCAGATTATTGATAGTCCGGCTCATAGTGCTTTTATCCAGTCCTAATATATCAGCCAGCTTATTTAAGTAAATGGCTCCAGCCCGGCCTACTTCAACAAGAGCATGACATTGCGCAAAAGTCACCCCGCAACAAGGAGCGTTAATCTCGTCAAGAATGCCTAACTTTCTTTCTAATAACCGAATCGATTCTCGCAACATTTTAATATCGTTTATGTGTTCCATGTAAATATCTCTCCTTTGATTTCAATTGTATCATAAAACTGTTGTAATTAACAACTGTATTTTATGCATTTTTCCCCTACTTTTTCAGGCTTTAACCATCAAGCCATCTCCACTAAAACTAAAGCTGATATTCCACTACATAAAAATCACCCATAAAGCTCAAACAAACATTTAACATATCAATAAAGAAAAGCCGTTCACCTCATGGCAACGGCTTTTCTTTATCCCCCCTATGGGTGAATATATGCTTTTCAGAATAACCAAATTGGAGTTTATTATTCAAGTTTCATCTTTAACCTTGTTGTTTGCTTAGCGCCATGATTTTATCTTTAACAGCCTGCACTACCACTGCATCAGGAAATAACTCTTTGTTTTTCTCTATTCCCCAATCAGTCAAAACAACATGATGAGTAACCGGTACATTAGCCTCTTCTAAAACCTTTAATGCACATTTTACACCACAGCCATCAACGGCAATCACTACGTTACTAGTCTTGGCAGACTCTGCAAAGCTAGTGATATGGCCGCCGATAGCGGCTAGGCAGTATAACTTTCCTTCACCGTCTCTTGTCAACTCCCGGCAAGCATCGTTGGCTATCTGACCAACGTTCGAACCTCCAGAACAAGCAAAATATAGCGTAGGCGTCACTGAACAAATATTTTTATCCATACATATATCTCCTCCTGAGTCTAATTAGCAGGAATCTCCACAACCACATTCGCAGCCTTTGCTTACAGGGTTCGAGCTTGCTGAAGCGTCCTTCCGTAAGGTTCCAATATATTGGTCCATCTTATATGCAGCGCCTTTTCTCACAGTTCTTCCTACTTGAATCGCTTCTTGGATTTCCTGGTCACTAACACCATTTTCCTTGGCGTTACTAATATGATATTGCAAACATGGTTGGCAGTTCGCACCAACTGATACACCAATAGAAATTAGGGCAACTATGCGACTATCAAGGCTCATCTATCTCACCTCCTTCTATAGATATAGACGAAGATAAGGCCGTAAAAAGATACGCTAAATCGTACCGAAAATTAATTTTAAAGACCGTAAAAGCTTTGTTATAGCCTTAACGGTCTTTAAATTGGCTTAGGCATACGTTCTTTTACAGCTTCACATGTGAATTCGTTTCGTTCATCCCATGAAAAATTGCAGCAATGTAACAATTCCTTTTTCAATTTTGCCCTTCCACGATGGAGGCGTGCTTTAACCACGTCCAGACTTAAACCCAAAATATCGGCGATTTCCTTATTCGGCAAACCTTCCAATTCACTTAAAATGATAACCATTCTATAATTATCAGGAAGCATTTCAATAATCCCTCGAATGCACTTATTCATTTCATTATGAATAACTTGTGTTTCAACAGAAGTCTTTCCTACAAAACTCGCATCTTTCACGCTATCTGAAATATCAGCTTCAGCAAAATCGGAGGCCATAGGTTTAATCTGCTGCCTCTGAAAGGATGAATTTCTCATTCTATCAATCGCTACATTTGTAGCAATACGGTACATCCAAACAGCCAATTGTTCCTCTTTTTGTAAGCTATTTAACGCTTTATTAACTCTGATAAAAACCTCCTGGGTTAAATCTTCGGCTTCCTCTCTGCCAACCAGTCGAACTACATATCGATATATTTTCGGCTGAAAAGAACTATAGATGTCATTAAAGTCCAAGTATTTTCTCACCTCTAAATATGTATTCGTGGAAAATTCCAAGAACATCAACACGTTATTGTTTATGCCCTTCTTTCTGGGAAATCAATTGCCTTAGAAGTACCTCAACGTTTAAAATAGCGCCTTCAAGTTTCATCAATGACTCATCAATTGCCAAACGTTCTTGTGAATTTAATCTGTCTAAGCAATAAGCTTCCTTTAATCTTTCGAGATAGTAGTAAATATCGTCCATTTCTTTCATTATCTCGAGTACCTCCCTTAAACAATTTACAAAACCCTGGACGCTAAATGTTTATATTGTATTGAGCAACCTCGAACCCACTTTAATCGCAAACTGTGCAACGCTACAAAGCCCAGAACCCTATCATACCTAGTAATGATAAAGGTAGATGGCAGTGGTATACCACTGCCATCTTTGATTTATACGTTTCCTTTTTGGTTCACCTTTTCCGCCTCAAAGTTAAACCAATGCCGCGTCCTATTGCAGAAATTGCAAACCGATAGCATAACCGGTACTTCCACCAACACACCGACAACCGTAGCCAGTGTTGCCCCTGACTTTAAGCCAAATAATGATATACTTACCGCTACCGCAAGCTCAAAGAAATTACTGGCCCCGATCAACGCCCCTGGTGCGGCAATAGCATGTGGTACCTTGAAATACCTGGATAATGAATAGGCCAATGACGAATTAAAGTATACTTGTATAGTGATTGGAATGGCTATTAGGACGATATTAAACCAATTGCCTAAAATTACTTCACCTTGGAATGCAAAGATAATGACCAAAGTTGCTAGCAAGGAAATAATAGTAACTGGCTTCAGCGGCGCAAGCAGTTTCGTGTTGAACCACTGTTCGCCTTTAGAGTTAAGAAGTATTTTCCTGGTAAAATACCCCGCGCCAAGCGGAATGACAATATACAGCAGTACTGACATGAATAAGACATCTGTCGGAACAACAATATTGGATACCCCTAACAAAAACATAACAATCGGCGCAAATAAAACCAGCATAATCAAGTCATTAATCGCAACTTGCACTAATGTGTAAGCCGGATCTCCATCGGTCAGATAGCTCCACACAAAAACCATTGCCGTACACGGGGCAGCAGCAAGTAGAATAACTCCAGCCATATACTCGTTGGCTAGTTCCACTCCGATGAGAGGCAAAAACAAATTCTTAAAAAATAACCAGCCGAGCAAGGCCATACTAAAGGGTTTCACAATCCAGTTTACAAACAGCGTAATAAGTAATCCCTTCGGTCTTTCCCCCACTTTTAAGATTGCTGAAAAATCGATTTTTAACATCATGGGATAAATCATGAGCCAAATGAGAACCGCTATGAGTAAATTCACATGGCTTACCTCTAACTGACTTAGTACGGTAACCAATTCGGGAAACAGCTTACCAAGTACGATACCGATAACAATGCACCCAAATACCCAAATAGTTAGATACCGCTCGAAAAAATCCAGCCTTTTAACCGTGTTTGACATACTCCGCCTCCTCTTCGTATTTCATTTTTTACTCAACCAAACTCAAAAGCTCTTTCCCTTGAATTTCTTTACCCTGCCACTTGATCAATACGGTATGACCCTCCGATAGTTCCACTACTTTATTGATCCACTCTACTTCGCTTTGCGCTTTCGCTTGCAATAAGGAGCTTTTGGTATTCGTAAGATAGAGACTGGAATTAACAACCCACCATTTGGAATGAATCCCTGCTCGTTCCAAATCATCAGTAAGCCTTCTAGCCTCATGGACAGGCGTAGCTTCCGGAAGTGTTACAATTATAACTTCCGTCTCAGCGGCATCTCGTAACCTGGGCAGAAGTGTTTTTACACTTTCCGGTATCTCACCTTGGCTTTTTTGAATTTCTTTATGATAGCTCTGCGTCGCATCTAACAACAGCAAGGTATGACCAGTAGGAGCGGTATCAATTACTACAACCTGATTATCCGTTGCCTGCTCAACAATTTCGGCAAACGCTCTGAATACCGCGATTTCCTGCGTACATGGCGACCTTAAATCTTCCTCAATATACGCTAAGTCCGCGTCGCCCATGGATTCGCGAGCCTTTTTCAACACTTCTTCTTTATACTTTTCAAGCTCCTTACTTTCATCGATATGACTTACTTTCACATTGTCGCTAGCACTAAGCGTAAATTTTAAATGGTGCGCCGGATCTGTTGTAGTAAGATGTACGTTTACCCCTTTTTCCGCTAAACCTAAGGCAATCGCGGCTGCCAATGTAGTTTTACCCACCCCGCCTTTACCCATGGTAAAAATAACCTTTTTCCCGCCTTGGTACATATCATCTATTAATGCTCCGAGAGCGTATACATTTTTTATTTCATCGTTAGAATTATTGCCGTCTATATAGCTTTTGGTTAGGAGATTGCGGATATTCTTTATGCCGTATACATTATAAGCACGGAGAGGAACATAATAGAGTTCCATACTACGCAAGCATTCCGGCATATTCGCCAGGGCTTGCTGCTGCTTATTGTACATACTCAGCGCAATGTCATCATTGGAGGTATCAAGTTCCATCACCCCGTTAATAATCATGGTTTGATTGTTAACGCCAAGCGCTTTCAATTCTTCTGAGGCCCTTTTTACTTCCAATAGTGGTGTTTTCTCCGGTCTGGTCACAAGCATAACGGTTGTCAGGCTTCCATTGGCAAGCGTTTCCACCGCGCTTTTATACATTAGCTTATTATCCTCTAACCCGGATAACTGCCCTAGACAGGATGCTCCGTGTGTGTTTTCACTGATAAAATTACTCCAGGCCGAAGGTAATTGAAGCATTCTAAGCGTATGGCCGGTAGGGGCTGTATCAAATATTACATGGTCAAACTTATCTTTAATATTTTCGTCAGTAAGATAGCGGGAAAACTCATTAAAAGCAGCAATTTCCACGGTGCAAGACCCCGACAACTGTTCTTCCATATTGGCAAGAACCGCATCAGGCAGCACGCCTTTGTAGGGTTCTATGACTTTTTCCCTATATTCACGAGCGGCTTCTACCGGGTCTAAATTAACGACCGTAAGACGAGGAACTTCAGGAAGCGTTGTTCCTTTATTGTCAAGGTCTACACCAAATACATCCTGCAAATTAGAAGCCGGATCTGTGCTAATTAACATTACATTTCTCCCGGCGTCGGCCAAGTTAACCGCAGTTGCACAAGCGGCTGATGTTTTTCCCACGCCGCCTTTGCCTGTAAAAAAGAAATATTTTGTAAGGTCGATATGAGAAGGTTTATAAGATTGCATCCGCCCGTCTCCTTTCGAATCTTAACAACAACCGCTACCGCCGCAACAACCGGTTTTCTTAGGTTTAATGTTTACCGCCATACCGGTCCATTGGGCAAACTCTTCATTCGTAGGATAACTTTTGGTTTTAGCCACTTGCCCATCCACTAAAGTAATTGGCAAAATCTCAGGCCCATGTTGTTTTAAATGATCATTTATCAATTGATTTTCTACAAAAGCCTGCGGTTGACCGGAAAGATTGAACCGGCTTATATCGGCACCTTTTCGGTTAAGAGTTTCAATCACCGTTGCCACTCTTAATAATTCCGTGTCCACGCTTGCTCCACACACGCCTGTCGAGCAACACATCGCCGGATCATAAATCGTTATTTTTTTCATACTATCCACGCTCCCTATTCTTTTACTATCCGTCCACTAAATTACACCGGATTTTATCCGCTCAATAAGATCGTCCATTTTGTCCTTTATTGTATTACGCACGCTTCTAAATTCCTCATCCGGTTTTCCTGTAGGGTCATCCAGCCCCCAGTCCTCCCGCAGATTGCAAGAAATAACCGGACAATGTACATTGCAGCCCATGGTCACAACAATATCCACTTCCGGTATATCCTGAAGCAGCTTAGGTTTCTGCTTTAGCTCCATATCAATACCGATTTCTTTCATAATTCGGACCGCATCCGGATTGATTTGCTCCCGTTCTTCCGTTCCCGCTGAAAAACATTCGATTATGCCTAACCCCATGACTTTGCCAAACGCTTCAGCCATCTGAGAGCGACAGGAATTATGAACACAAATAAACGCTACTCGTTTCATTGTTATTCTCCTTAACCTTTTTAGCAGTCATCGATTTTTTTTACTTTGCTTGTATCAAATACATATTGAGTACTGGCATCGGCAAGAAGTTTCTCCAAAAACGGATATTCCGCGTAAACGCTATTCGAAATGCTATAGTATACCCACTGCGCTCTTTTTTCCGCTTCGATAAGCCCAACCATTCTCAATCGATTCAAATGCTTAGAGGTGGCGGACTGCGATACCGATAACACTTGTTCAATTTCACAAACACATTTAGTGCCGGTTCGAAGATAGCACATAATGGCTAACCGGTTATAATCTGCTAACGCTTTTAAAACATCAATATATAGCATAATTCACCCACCTCAATAGTAGCATATTCCCATATAGGAATATATGCTTAGTATATGCCCGTTTTTTCCGTTTTGCAACAGAAACATAACCGTGATATTTCCTATTCAGCAGCATGACAAAGCCGCTACTAAGGATCACAACACAGTAGCGGCTTTGAAATATATGTACTTCATCCGTATTACGATAAGCTATCCTGCCTCAGTAAACCATCGTTCTTCCTCTACACCGACTCAGCAAGCTCCCAGGTATACCGTTTCTCTAAGAATTATAATATACCCTCCGATATTGAATTGTAATACTGCGAAATACCCAATACGATTGCTTCAGCAAGCTCTTTTTGATATTGAGGAGACTCCAGCTTTGCGCCCTCCTCCGGGTTCGTAATGAAGCCTACCTCAACCAAAACAGCGGGTACCTTGTTGCGACTAAGCACAAAAAAATCAGCAGGCTTGGCCTCCTGGCTAATAGGCGCTGTAACACGTAGTTGCTCCTCAATGGAAGCAGCAAGAAGCTTCCCTTTTTCGGATTTTCCCGAATAATAACATTCGATACCTCGCCGATCAGGCTTAGAACAAGCATTAGCATGAATGCTAACAAATAAATCCGCATCCGATTCTTGAATCATTTCAACCCGGGCATTTAAATCACGGCGATACCGTCCGCGAACCTTTTCGTTATCACACAACCCGCTAAGCTCCCTGTCCGTATCCCGGGTCAATATCACTCTTGCACCATGTTGTTTAAGAATATCCCGTATTTCCAAAGCAATTGCAAGATTGATATCTTTTTCCAGGATACCCGGTCTGTTTGCCCCCGAATCAATTCCGCCATGCCCGGCATCAATAACAATGATTCTATCACTTAGGCTTTCTCTCCCAGACCTATAAGAAAACATAAAATAACAAAGCGCTACTATGGGTACTAGCGCCATTAATACATGCCATCTGCCAAATTTCACAGTCTCCCCCCCATATCATCTATATGCGGCAAATGGCCTCTATATGCAATTTCCTACTTCCAACTCTCCGCAATATAAAAACATCAGTTAGCTGAACCATAACTAACTGATGTTTCATACGATACTATATTGACTACTCTGCCAAAATGGCAGTTACCCACCATAGCAAGAAAAACTTTTCTTGCGTTTCATAGCTTTTATGATCTTCCCGGAAATAAACAAAAACACCATTGACCATGTAGCCAACACTAACTAACTCATCATTTTCGTCAAAGAAACATATAGCATTATTGACATAATGCCCATGATGCCAAAATCCTTCATCACTATGCCATCTATATGCGTGCAACCCGGAAAATCTATCTTCTAACTCTCGATCATGAATTCTATGTAACCGATGATGCTGTCTCATACGATCATAATTTTCATGCCATCTAAAAGGTAACTCTCTTTCAGAACGATAATCGTTATAATGGGTACGGTGCCAATTGTCATCATTATCATATCTACCCTTGTGCCAATCATAAGCGTTTACACTTACCGGCATCAACAGCAAAATGGATAAGGTGAACATGAGCATCAAAGCTTTTTTCAAACCGAATACCTCCATTTCCATATTTATAACACCGAAACTCTGTTTTATTGACCTCCTTTAAATCTATTATACGAAAAATCCAGACAAATAGGAGGGCCTAACTGCAATTTAAAGTTTGGTAATTTTGTCCGTAATAACACTATCGTAAAAAACGCAAGCTTCACCACTTTATGATGCAAAAGCTAAAGGCAACCACTGCCTAGCGGTCGCCCCTGATGAAACAGATTTTTGAATGAGCAATTGAAAAAACAACGGTAATAGCCGTTAAAATCCCTATATTAAGTATGCCAAAGTACTGCTCCGCCGAAACAATAATCGCATTTTCTAAAAATCACATGTCATAATTGGCTGATTCTCTATACTTCTTAAATCTTCTTGAATTGTATCTAAAACCTGTAAGAAATATTCAGCCTCACGAAGAACGTGATCCGCCAACA
>Ga0316604_10001580_pt1 | contig 19549 bp, 21 predicted proteins | sample OWC_soil_day20_C_FD_207650 | JGI IMG/M metagenome (GOLD analysis project Ga0316604, IMG submission 207650) | Wetland soil microbial communities from Old Woman Creek delta, Ohio, United States - OWC_soil_day20_CT | ecosystem: Environmental > Terrestrial > Soil > Wetlands | place: USA: Ohio...
CAGCTTGTTGTCGACCACCCTGCTCATCGCCTTGTCACCCACACGCCAGGCGCCCCCATGCACCATGAAGATCACCGGCAACTTGCCAAGGCCCTGTGCAACTTTGGGTGGCAGGTACACATCCAGGCGCTGTTTGGCATCCGTGCCATAGGCCAGATCACGCAACACCCGCATCCCCGTCGGCAGGCCGCCTGCGCTCACCGCATCCGCCTCCTCGCCCCATTCGGCGGTAGCCGGTTCACGCGCCTCGCGCCGTTCACGCAAGCGCTCCAGCAAAGGCCCCGCCACAGCATCACCCAACAGGATGCTCAAGCCCAACAACACCAGGATCCGTTTCATTGCTGCACTCCTCGTTCGTGCCTGCCAGGCAGCGCTGCCCAGCCCCGGAGCGATCTTCATGTTCATGCCAGACGCGGGTCAAGCCTGAATGTGTGAGCAAATGTTGGCTGCCACGAGACGTTCACCGCCACCGTATTCCCCCGCAACGATGAACCTGATCGCCGTGGCGATTTGCTCGGGGGAACGCAAGGCGCCATCCCGCGGAAACCCCTGAAGATTGCGCGCTTCATGGCTGCATCCTCTGCCAGACAAAGCCGCGATTATGCCGCGGCATGCCTGCGCTCAAACAGTCTTCACTCCGTTATCACGACCTTCTGTGCCAACGGGATATCAAGCCCCTTGATCGCCTGGGACACCAGATTCGCTATCGCCACGGCCCCTGCCGGCAGGAAATGGGTGTCATCCTTGCCATCGATCGAAGCCACAAACAGCTTGAGCGTATCGCTGGTGCCGAGCTTGCGGAAGTACGCTTCGCTCAGGCTGGTGAGATCGATGCTCAACAGCTTGCGCTGCTTCGCCAGCTCAAGCATGGCATCGGGATAACGCCCATGCGAACCGGGGCCGCTGGATTTCTTCAGCCCGCCACGCCCCACAGGCGTGACCAGGATCGGAATGGCACCCGCCTTCAGCGTGTCATCGATGTAGCGCGACAGGTATTCCTGATAGGTGGAATAAGGTTCCGTACCGCGCTCCGCATCACGCTTCTCGTCGTTATGACCAAACTGGATGAACACATAATCCCCCGGCTTGAGCATCGGCACCACCGGCGCCCACGCGCCTTCCTCGAAGAAACTCTTGGAACTGCGCCCGGAGCGGGCAAAATTCTTGACCACCACATCGGACGCAAAATTCCGCCCGATCACCTGCCCCCAGCCATTGCGCGGATCAGGCGGAGAGAAGTTGGATACCGTCGAATCTCCGATCAGGAACACGGTCTGGGCCGAAGCGGCGCCTGCGGTGAAAAGCGGAACAATGCCCAAAGCGAAATTGACGAGAAGGCTGCGAAGTTTCATGTTCGGACTCGAAAATGGAAATGAGCGCAGAGCTTACACCCCGACACGCCTGGCGAGAGTATCGCCCCAGCCCCTGCATGCTTGACAGTTGATGCCACGACTCCGATACTGTTTTTATTTACAGTATCTGCAGTCATGTCCGAGCAACTACCGCTTCCCTTCGTCAGCATTGTCGGTGCCTCGCCATCCGCACCGCCGGAGTCCTATCCGGAAGTCCGGCGCCTCAAGCGCACCCCGGCACGCATTCACCCGCGCTTGCTCACACCCCAGGCGATGACGGCACCAATCAGTCCTTCAGAAGATGACGAAGGCATCCGCCTCGACGTGCATGATTATCTCGTGCGCCGCGATGACGCGAGTTTTGTCTTTGAAGTCCGCGACGACACCATGTCCGGTGCTGGCATCTTCGAAGGCGACATGCTGGTCATCGACAAACGCATCCAGCCGGCACATGGCCATATCGTGCTGGCCTTCGTGAATGGTGAGCGCCTCGTGCGCCGCCTTCATCTGCGCGGACGCAAAACAGCCCTGTTGGCTGAATCACCCGACGTGGCGGAACTCCAGCTTGAAGACGGCAGCGAACTGACCATCTGGGGGGTGGTGATAGGCAGCTTCCGTCGCTTCGGCGCTTGAGTGATGTGAGGATGTGCGGGCACATCAAGCCCCGCGTGACGGGGCGGCACAGCGACACCCCCGCCACCGGACAAGGCTCAGTTGTAGACCGTTTGCATCAACTGCTCGGGCGTCGTGATGCTGTCCCAGCGCTTGCTGGGCCTCGAGATCGAATCGCAGAACGGTTTCTCGGAGGTCCCGATGATCGGCGAGCGCGCCGGAGTGATCTGACAGGCGGCATACATCGAACAGCGCACCAAACGCGACTTCGGGTTGTTTTCCTGGAACATGGTCGCCATGCACGAATCCCGCAACGCCGTTCTGGAATCCTTGATTTCGGGATGCTCAAACTGCCAGACCCCTTCTGCTGACAACGGGGAATAACCGGTTTTCTGGATTTTGATACTGTCACACGCGCCAAGAACAGCCACCAGCGCAAGCGCCGGAATCCACACTTTATTCATGACACCTCCTTGTAATTGGGCGAAAAGATTGTGCTGCACGCTTTCATAAAAGACAAAAGGCATTAATCAAAAACATGTCTGTCCTCAAGAAAACGTCTTGTCATGACAACCCGGAAACCACTCGGGCGCCCTCTCTTCACCGCCAGCCGATGAGACTTACGGGCAAACGCATCATTGCGACTGTCTTTTCAGGATTCCGCCATCAAAAATGAAGTTTGTGGCGCTGTAGGTAGCACAAAGCATCGTTCTCATGGCGCCCCCACTCCCTGGATGAGTTGAACACTTCTTGCCTTTGCTGCAACCATCATGAACACCCGATCTGAGCCAGCATCACAAACGGATTGTTTTCTCCCGCCCGGATTGGAAGCACGGTGTGATTTTCTCGCGGCACTCGTAGAGGCATTGGAAGAGCAGGTTTCGGTCATCGATGACCGTGGCACGATCATCTATGTCAATGAGGCCTGGCGCCGTTTTGGTGAGGAAAACGGCGTCCCGCCAAACACCCAGTGGCTCGGCCAAAACTACCTAAATGCCTGTCGACAAGCCAAAGGAGACCCCATTGCACAACGGGTGGCCAATGGCATAGAGCGTATGCTCTCGGCAACCCCCGGTTCATCAGTCACGGTTGAATATCCTTGTCACAGTCTCCAGGCACAACGCTGGTTTCTCATGCGTGCCACACGCATGACGACAGCTCAGGGCTGCTTCGTTGTCGTGGTCCATGAAAACATCACCCGGAGAAAGCAGGCAGAACAGCGCGCAGCGGCCTTGTCCATGCGAGACCCGTTGACCGGACTCGCCAACCGGCGGGCCTTCAATCATGACTTGAGCCGCATCTGGCTACGCTGCCGACGCTCGCACAGCCCGCTGAGTCTGCTCAGCATCGACATCGATTATTTCAAGCGACTCAATGATACGTTTGGTCACCCGGCAGGAGACGCCTGCCTCAAATCCATCGCCAGAATACTCAAAAGGCATGCGCGGAGACCAGAGGATCTGGCCGCGCGTATTGGTGGCGAAGAATTCGCACTCCTGTTACCCGATACAGACATCCACATCGCCCATCACATCGCCGAGCACTTGCGCCAAGCCATAGCCCTGCACAGTGGTGCTGAAGGAGTGCCCCATGCCACCATTACCGCAAGCATAGGCCTCGTCGGAACCATTCCCACTCACACAATGCAGCCGGACATGCTGGTGGCCGCAGCGGACGTGGCGCTGTACTCGGCCAAGTGCGGCGGGCGCGACAGGGTGATGCTGGGCGTAGCCTGAGCCAGGGGCGATACCCCCACGCGTTTGGATCCGCACCACACCTCTCGCCTGTGGGAGCGACGTCCACGTCGCGAACACCGGCTATCGCGACGTGGACGTCGCTCCCACAAAAACCAGCACGCAGGCAAACCCGATCCACCGAAGGCGTAAGCCGCACGGACAGGAACTCCAGCCAGTCTGGAAGACCTGTCAGCCTGACTCTTCAGGTGCAAACTTCAGTCTTTGCGCGCCTGCAGGATGAACAGAGTGAACTCGCGCGCCACGCCAGCGCGGCCCACTTTGCGGATCGTCAGCGCGGTCTTCAGCGACTGACAGACAAACCCGGCCGCAGTGAATACCTTTGCCAGCGCGGCACGCTCGAAGCCGTGGTGATGCACCTCATCGTTCCCTGTGTGGAAATCGCCATCATCCAGATCCAGGTCGATCAGCACCACCAGCCCGCCGGGACGCAAAGCCTGCCAGGCCGCCGCCGCGTAGCGTTCGGGCGAACGCAGATGGTGCAGCACCAGACTGGAGACGAAGACATCGCAGAAGGGCGCATCGAAATGTTCTGTCTCGATATCGCACAGTCGCGTTTCGATGTTGGTGATGCCGCTCGCGCGACACTTCTCGGCCAGCACCACGAGCATGTTCGCGGCATTGTCCAGCGCCACCACCCGCGCAACATGCGGCGCCAGCGCCGCCGCGATCAGCCCCGTGCCGCTGCCGTAATCGGCCACCACCGCCTTCGGTGAGAGATGCACTTCACGCAAGATCACCTCGGCAATTCGCACAGCCCGCTCGATGCGAACCGGCGTATCCCAATCGGCTGCGGCGGCGTTGAAATAATCCTGGCTCATATCAGCCTTTCCACAAGCGCTTCCCGGAGAAGCGTGTCAGCCGGGCATCTTCGGCACGCCTGCCCGCGCAGTGCCGCGCGGAGCGGTTCTTCGGGCCTGCGCAGCACGCGCCATAGCAACTCGAGCCTGGCCCCTCTACGTTGTTGTCGGATCGAAAAGAATGCGAGCCCAGCCCCATTGCATTTCAGCTAGTGACACACATCCAGAATTTTCAGGCTGACCTGCGGCACATTCTTTTTGAGGTCGTCCGAGTCTTTATCGAAAAACGCAAGCGAACATCCATCCGGGCTTATAGAAATGGCTTGCGGTCGGCACTTTCTGTCAAACCCCCTCCCCTTATTCACGCACCAGATACGCTCAACGAGATCCCCTGCTTCACGGTAAATACCACCTCCATCACCAGGACGGTCCTGAACGAAAACAAGATTGCCCTTGGCATACGGCATCACAATCGCATCACGCTTCAAACCCTTGATCATGAGTCGTGCTCTCACGTACTCACGCTTGAGCTTGCCATCCTTGGTCATGGTGATGGTCGGGATTTCCTGAGTGCTTTTGCCACCGGGAAGCAGCATGGTAGAAGCGATAACGAAACGCCCTGACACCAGCAGATGCTTGTTCAGGAAGGGAAGAAATTGTGGTTGCCATCCTGCCTCGACGGGCGAGAGATCCGGGAGCGAGACTCTCTCTTTCCCGCGCTCGAGCACAACGCCATAGACGACATCGGTTCTCGTCTCGTTAAGCTCCTTGGTAATTCTGAAAAGATCGTCCGGCGTCTGCAGATAACGATGATCGGATTGAGGATTCCCCGCGCTCGGATCGTTCAACTCTGCTTTGCTGGTCTTGATGCAAAGCCACTTGTTCCATTCATCCTCGTCATTCAACTGCGCAAGCGCTGAAGACCAAAAACTCTTCTTGTAGAGATGAGGGGTCGGCCTCGGTTCTTTAGAACCGCCCTCATAGCTGGCCGCCAGTGTTCCATTGCTGATGCCGATGAGCCCGGCCACCGGGTTGGAGCAAGAAACAAAACCTCGCGCCATGAACTCCGCCGCTTGTCCGGAACGAGCATCGACACTGACCACCCGGCGGATCCACCAGGGTGACCGTGGATCGTCAAGCAAAACGGTGGCTAGGAGATTCTTATCGTCAATCCAGGCAATTTCTCCGCCGATGTTTTCGGCCAGCACCAGATCGGACTTTTCTATGATTCGGGCAGGCGAATCCAAAATTGATTGGGCGGCAACCGAAACGCCAAACAGAGACATTGCGAAACAAGCCATCCAGCGAACGAATTTAGACATCATGTTCCTCTCGAGGTTGATTCTTGCTTGGCTGAAAATCGCCGGGAGCTACATGCAAAAACGGGAAGATCAAGATGGCGGAGTTTGCACTCCGCCCTACATATCAATGCGCCTCGTCCCAATTGTTACCCCCCCCCACCTCCGCCAGCAGCGGCACCTTCAACTCCGCAACCCCCGCCATCAATTGCGGCAGTTTCTCGCGCACCAGTGACAACTCAGCCTCTGGCACTTCGAGGATCAGTTCGTCGTGCACCTGCAGCAGCAGTTTCGATTGCAGTCCATCGGCATTGAGCCAGTCATACACGCTGCGCATCGCCAGCTTGACCAGATCCGCTGCGGTGCCTTGCATCGGCGCGTTGATGGCGGCGCGCTCGGCGCCCTGGCGGCGGCCAGCGTTGCTGCTCTTGATTTCGGGTAGCCACAGGCGGCGGCCGAAGACTGTTTCGACATAACCCTGGGTGCGTGCGGCAATGCGGGTCTGCTCCATGTAGCGGGCGACGCCGGGGTAGCGCGCAAAGTAGCGATCGATCCAGCTCTGCGCGGCAGCGCGTTCGATATCCAGCGAGCGGGCCAGGCCATGCGCGCTCATGCCGTAGATCAGGCCGAAGTTGATGGTTTTGGCATAACGCCGCTGCTCGCTGCTGACCTCGTCAGACGGTACGCCGAACACTTCGGCAGCGGTGGCGCGGTGCACGTCTTCACCCTGCGCAAAGGCTTCGAGCAGGCGCTCGTCACCCGAGAGGTGCGCCATGATGCGCAACTCGATCTGCGAGTAGTCGGCCGAAACGATGCTGTAGCCGCGCGGGGCGATGAAGGCCTGACGGATACGGCGGCCCTCCGGCGTGCGCACCGGGATGTTTTGCAGGTTCGGGTCGCTTGAAGCGAGCCGGCCAGTGATCGCGCCGGTCTGCGAGAAGCTGGTGTGCACGCGGCCGGTGGCCGGATTGACCATGCGCGGCAGCTTGTCCGTATAGGTATTCTTCAGCTTGGCCATGCTGCGGTAATCCAGCAACAGCTTGGGCAGCGGGTAATCGAGCGCGAGTTCGGCGAGCACTTCTTCGTCGGTGGAGGGCGCGCCGCTGGGGGTCTTTTTCTTGACCGGCAGTTTCTGGCGTTCGAAGAGGATTTCGCCGAGCTGCTTGGGGCTGTTGAGGTTGAAGGGCTGGCCGGCCACTTCGTAGGCTTGTTGCTCGATCTCCATCATCTTGCGGCCGAGTTCGTCACTCTGTTGCGCGAGCAAGAACGCGTCAATCAGCACACCTTGCCGCTCCATGGCCCACAGCACCTCCTGCACGGGCAGTTCGATCTCGCGATAGACCCGCGTCAGTCCGGGTTCGGCGGCAATCCGGGGGGCGAGTTGTTCATGCACGCGCAAGGTGACATCGGCATCTTCGGCACCGTAGGCGGTGGCAAGCGTGAGCTCGACATCGGCAAAGCCAATTGCTTTCGCGCCTTTCCCGCAGACATCGGCGTACGAAAGGGTCGCCATGTCGGTGTAGCGACGGGCCAGCGCATCCAGATCGTGGCCCTTGTCGCTCTCCCAGGCAGCGGATTCGAGGAGAGTATCGTCATGCACGCCACGCAGAGTGATGCCATGATTGGCAAGCACGTGCATGTCATATTTAAGATTCTGCCCCAGCTTGGGCTTGGTGGCGTCTTCCAGCCAGGGCTTGAGCGTGGCAAGCACATCCGCCAGCGGCAACTGATCCGGTGCGCCAGGGTAGCGGTGCATGAGCGGCAGATAGGCCGCCTCGCCGGGGGTGACGCAGAAGCTCATGCCGACCAGATGCGCCTGCATGCCATCAAGGCTGTCGGTTTCGGTATCGAAGGCGGTGAGCGCAGCGGCATCGATCTTCGCCAGCCATTGATTGAGCACCTCGCGCGTAAGGATGCATTCATAGGCCTCGCGATGCGCGGCACTGCGCTCGGCGGGCTCGGCATCCGGTTCGCGCACGACGGCCGCCGTGGCACGCAAGGCCGGTGCAGCGCTGTCGCCGAAAAGACCGCCCTGTTCGCCAGATGCGCCGCCATTCCCGCTTTCCGCCTCCCTCTTCTCTGCAGGCGTATCGCCTTGCAGGGTGCGCAGCCAGCTCTTGAATTCCCAGCGGGTGTAGTGCTCGATGAGCGTCGCGTTATCCGGTTCGCGCCAGGTCAGATCATCAAGCTTTTCAGCCAGAGGCACATCGGTGACGATGGTGACGAGCTTCTTGCCCATGGGAATGAAGTCGAGCGCCTTGCGCAGGTTCTCGCCCACCACGCCCTTCACCTTGTCGGCATTGGCGATCAGGTTGTCCAGCGTGCCATATTCGGTGAGCCATTTCACGGCGGTCTTGGGGCCGCACTTTTCCACACCGGGAACATTGTCGACGGCATCCCCCATCAGGGTGAGGTAATCGACGATACGCTCGGGCGGCACGCCAAACTTGGCGAGCACGCCGGCTTCGTCGAGCGATTCGTTCGTCATGGTATTGATGAGTGTGACGCCAGGCTGTACGAGTTGGGCCATGTCCTTGTCACCCGTCGAGATGATCACCTCGAAGCCACGCTCGACGGCCATCCGCGTCAGGGTGCCGATCACGTCATCGGCCTCCACGCCAGGCTCGACGATCACCGGCCAGCCCATCGCCCGCACGCACTCCTGGATCGGCGCGATCTGCGGCACGAGGTCTTCCGGCGTCGGCTTGCGCGTAGCCTTGTATTCGGGATACCAGTCGTTGCGGAAGGTCTTGCCCTTGGCGTCAAACAGGCACACCGCGTGGGTCGCCCCAGTGCTGGCACGCAGCGGTTGCAGCATGCTGAGCACACCGCGCAGGGCGCCGGTCGGTTCGCCGGCCTTGTTGCGCAGATCGGGCAAGGCATGGAAGGCGCGGAACAGGTAGCTGGAACCGTCAACAAGCAAAAGAGTAGGCATGGCAGGGTCTGGTCAGAAGCGGGGAAAGTGGCCAAAACGGCAGGAGGTCTTGCCTCCCGGGGCGAAATGCACGCAGTATGCAGCTCTTCATCACGCCTGAATCCGAACATGAGTGCAAAACAGAAACTGCCGCCCTTCCGGGCCCCGTCGCCAACCGAATCCAACGAGATGGCGCGCGAGGCCTGGCGGATCTTCGGCATTATGTCAGAGTTCGTGGAGGCCACTGAACGCCTCAAGCCGATCCGGCCGGCGGTCAGCATCTTCGGCTCGGCCCGCACCAAACCCGATCACCCCGATTACCAGCTCACCGAGAAAATCGCCCGGCTCCTGTCCGACGCCGGTTTCTCGGTGATCTCCGGCGGCGGCCCCGGCATCATGGAAGCCGCCAACAAAGGCGCTTTTGCCGGCAAGAGCCCGTCAATCGGCCTGAACATCCAGCTGCCCCACGAGCAGGCCGGCAATCCTTACCAGGACATTTCCCAGACCTTCCGCCACTTCTTCCCGCGCAAGGTGATGTTCGTGAAATTCGCCTCGGCCTACGTGGTGATGCCGGGCGGCTTCGGCACCCTGGACGAAATGATGGAAGCCCTGACCCTGATCCAGACCGGCAAGGGCCGCAAGATCCCTGTGATCCTCGTCGGCACCAAATTCTGGAGCGGCCTGCTCGACTGGTTCCGCCAGACACTGGTGGACGAGAAGATGATCAACCCGGTCGATCTGGATCTGATCCAGGTCATCGATGAGCCGGCAGAAATCGTGGCCTCGATCTTCCGGCATTACGAGCGCCGTGGTTTTGCCGATCTGCCCGATGAACATGAACTGATGCTGAACCTCTGACACCATGAAAACCATGAAAGCCATAGTCCTTTTATTGTCATTGTCCTGCATGGGTGCCTGTACGACTCAAGCCTGGTACACCGGCTCCCAGCAGGCTGCGGAAGCTCGCTGCCGTGCACAACCTTCTTCCGAATTCGATCGTTGCATGGAGCAGGTTAACCGCCTGCGCTATGAAGATTACGAGAAGGCGCGTAAAGCGCCCGCAGGACAATGATCATGACAAACATCCGCTGGGGCATCCTCGGTTGCGGTGACGTCACCGAAGTAAAAAGCGGCCCGGGCTTCCAGAAGGCCGAGGGTTCGCAGCTCGTTGCCGTGATGCGGCGCAATGGCGAGCTGGCGCGCGATTACGCAGCGCGTCATGGCGTGCCACGCTGGTACGACGATGCGGCGGCATTGATTGCCGATCCGGACGTCGACGCGGTATACATCGCCACGCCACCGAACGCCCACCAGCAACTGGCCCTGCTCTGTGCCGCCGCCGGCAAGCCTTGCTACGTGGAAAAGCCGATGGCCTTGAACCACACCGAAAGTCTGGTGATGGTGCAGGCTTTCGCGCACCGGCAGGTTCCCCTCTTCGTGGCCTACTATCGCCGCGCCATGCCTCGCTTCCTGCAGATCCGCGAACGGGTGCTGGATGGCAGCATCGGCGCCGTGCGCTATGTGAATCTGCAACTGCACCAGCCGCAGGCGGCCGAAGAACTCGATCCGGCCAGCCCGCCCTGGCGCGTCAACCCCGAAATTTCAGGCGGCGGACGTTTCGTGGACATGGGCTCGCATCAGCTGGATTTTCTCGATTACCTGTTCGGCCCCATCATTGACGTGAATGGTCATGCTATCTGCCACAGCGGCGCCCATGCCGCTGAAGACACCGTCAGCGCGAGCTTCCGTTTTGCCAACGGCGTGCTCGGCAGCGGCGCATGGTGCTTCGCGGCGGGTGACTCGCTGGATCGCTGCGAGATCATCGGCGACAAGGGGCGCATCGTCTTCTCGACCTTCGACGACCAGCCCTTCAGCCTGATCACGGCCGCGGGCGAAGAGCACATCGAGATTCCGACCCCGGCACATGTGCAGCAGCCCCTGATCCAGAGCATGGTCAATGCCTTGCTGGGACGCGGGGAGTGCCCGAGCACGGGCGTCAGCGCAGCACGCACGGATGCAGTGATCGACCGGATCCTGGGGCGCTGAACTCATGCCGCCTTTGTTCCATGAAGAACCCGTGTGTTTACATCCTCGCCAGCCAACGCAACGGCACCCTATATGTCGGCGTCACGGCCAATCTTGTGCAACGGGTATGGCAACACAAAGAAGGGGTGGTTGAAGGTTTCACCAAACGTTACGGCGTGAAGACCCTGGTGTGGTACGAAATGCACGCATCCATGCCGGAAGCAATTGCACGCGAGAAAGCACTCAAGGAATGGCGACGGGCGTGGAAGCTGGAACTGATTGAAGCCGGCAATCCCGGCTGGCACGATCTGTACGAAACCCTCGTGTAGATACAGTGGCGCGACGAGAGCTGGATCCCGGCCTTCGCCGGGATGACGCGCTTGCAAGACTGGGCTCGTTTTGCCGCGACTCGCCCCTTAGACAGGCCAAAAGAAGCTGCAGCACGCACGGTTTTTTTGCTTTTTGCCGTCATCCCGGCGAAGGCCGGGATCCAGAAGTGTCACAAACAGGGCTTGCTGAAAACCTGCTTCTGAAAGCTTTTTCAGACATGCCACGCCCACAGCAAGGTGGAGCGACGGTCAGTCGGCCTTGCCCGTCCCCAAGGTAGCCAGGGCCTCTGCCAGCCCGCCCACCACGATCCGGGCAGGCACGGCGAGCATCAGGTTGAGCGGCAAACCGAAGTCTTCCACAAGCAAGCCATCGCGGTCGAAGCGACGGGGGCCGACCTCTGCAAGGGCCTCGCCCTGCCAGCGCGCCACACGTTCGCAGCAACAACCGGGCTGCGCCAGATAAGCAATCACTCGCTTGCCCAAAGCCACCGCGTGGCCGATCTCGAAGCAGGTCCCGGAATCGGGTTCGGCACCCCGAAAATGGTTGAGGTTGGCCAGCACCACGTCCGCCGCCCGGATCATCGCAATGTTCTGGCCATAGATGCCAGCTGGTGTTGTGGCGTCTCCATCGAGCGGAACCAATGCCTCCACGCCGTGGGCCCGGCACAATGCACGCGCCTGCGCCGCCCATTCCAGGGCGTCGGGGCGGAACACATCAGGGCCGGCGAGATAGGCTTTCATTTATCGCTTTGCGAAGGACTGGGACTGAGGACTGAGCCAAAGTACGTGCCGACAAAGTCGGCGAAAATATCCACTCGGCACTCAGCCCTCCTTACTCAGTCCTGCGCCGCAGGCGCTCAGATCGTTTTCACTTCCCCGCCCAGCGCATCCAGCAGCGCCGGGAAGAGCTTGCGCAGCTCGCCGGCCATCAGGGCAAAGTCGGCGTCGAACTGCTCTTCGCGGCTCTTCACGTCACCTTCGCCACCTTTGTCCGTCAGCACATCAAGGGCTTGCAGGCGCTTGATTTCGAACTTGTCGGTGAGGATGAAGGACACGCGGTCGTCAAAGGTCAGGGCCAGCTTGCTGACCTGCTTGCCGCTGGCGATGTGCTCGCGGATTTCCTCGCCTTCCAGGCTGTGGCGCACATAACGCACGGCACTGGCTTCGTCGGTTACGGCGCGCAGTTCGCAATCCTGATCGATGGTGAAGGCGCCGGGCGCTTCGCCGCCAGCCAGCCAGTCGGTCATCGCGGCACCGGGGCTGCGTTCGGTATTGAGCAGCTTCAGCGGCAGTTCGTCGAGCGCCTTGTGCAAGGCTTCGACCACCGGTTCAGCGGCGCTGCGGCTGGAGGCGTCGATAGCGAGCCAGCCTTCCTTCGGATCGATCCAGGCGTAGACCTTGCGACGACGTGTAAAGGCGCGCGGCAGCAATTCCTGCGTCACGGTTTCCTTGAGTTCCTTCATCTGCTTGCGACCGGGCTTGAAGCCTTGCTGGGCTTCGATCTCTTCGGCCCGGTCTTCACAGACCTGCTTGACGACCGTAGAGGGCAACAGGCGCTGCTCGACCCCCAGCGCGATCATCCACTGGCCACCCACGCTGTGGACCAGATTGTCCGGCGTCACGGGCGCCCAGCCCTGGCTGGCCATGTCCTGGCTGCCACACGTCTGGAAAAGCAGGCGCTCGAGTTGTTCAGAGAGCCGTTCGGCACTCATGTCCCATTGCTCGGGCAAACGATAGAGTTGAATATTACGGAACCACATATTATTTACAGGTATTGGCAAAAGAGACGGGATGATACGTCCTCACCGCGCGCTGCGCTTGCCGACCTTCGATCCGATTTCACCACAGAGGAGCAGGTCCATGAAAACACTGAAAATCCTTTTGTCGGGACTTGCCTGTATCCTCTTGGCGGCTTGCGGGGTGACCGAAACGGCGACCTCTGCCGCCACGGTGGCCGCAGCCAAGGCGAAGGAAGCCGAACAGGCAAAACAAACCCTGCAACAGGTCCAGCAACAACTCGACGCGGCCAGCCGGCAGGCCGAAACCCAGCGCCAGGCCATGGAATCGGCCGCGCAATGAAGGAGAACACAGCATGAAACCCAAAGCATCACGCCCGCGCAACCCGCTGGTACAACTGATGCGCAGCCGCAATGGCGACGGCGTACACCAGAAATCCGGCAAGGCTTTGCGCCAGGCCGCCAAGCGGCAACTGCGCCGCCTCAAGGATGAAGCGGGTTTTGCCCAGCGCGCCAGATCGGCGTATTGAGCAAAATCCGTTTCCGAAGATCCCCATGGCATTCCCTTTCCAGACCCAGGTTTCCCTCGCTCCCTTCAACGCCTTCGGCCTGCCTGGCTGCGCCGCGCGTTATGCCGAAATCCGTTCGGTCAGCCAGCTCGTCAAGCTGGTCCGCAGCGGCGAACTCAATGGCCAGCGTTGCGTGATCCTTGGCGGAGGCAGCAATGTGCTGCTCTCCGGCGACATCGACGGCGTGGTGCTGCACATGCGCATTCCCGGACGTGAGCTGATCGGCAGCGACGACGATTTTCATCTCGTCCGCGCCGGTGCCGGTGAGAACTGGCACGAGCTGGTCCGCTGGACGCTGGAAATGGGCTGGCCTGGACTGGAGAATCTCTCGCTGATCCCCGGCACGGTCGGCGCAGCTCCGGTGCAGAACATCGGCGCCTACGGCATGGAAGTGTGTGAACGCTTCATGGGGCTCGAAGCTGTCGACCTCCGCAGCGGCGCAGTCATCAGCTTCGATTTCAAGGACTGCCACTTTGATTACCGCGACAGCGTCTTCAAGCACGAAGCCGCCGGGCGCTTTGCCATCACCTCGGTGACGTTCCGCTTGCCCAAGCGCTGGACGGCCCTGACCCGTTACGTCGACCTGGCGCGCGAGCTGGCGACCCGCGGCATCATCGACCCGAAACCGCTCGACGTGTCAGATGCCATCGTCGCGATCCGCAGCCGCAAGCTGCCGGATCCGGCACAGATCGGCAATGTCGGCAGCTTCTTCAAGAATCCGCTGGTCAATGCCGATCACTACGCCGCGCTGCTCGCCGCCCATCCCGAAATTCCGAGTTACAAGCAGATCGACGGCCAGGTAAAACTCGCTGCCGGCTGGCTCATCGACCAGGCCGGCTGGCGTGGCCGCAGTCTGGGCCCGGTCGGCATGTACGAGCATCAGGCATTGGTGATGGTCAATCTGGGTGGCGCCAGTGGCCAGGACGTGCTGCGCCTGTCTGCCGCCGTGCGCCGTGACGTCAACGAGCGCTTCGGCGTGAGCCTGGAAATGGAACCGGCACTGATCTGAGCGCCGCGCACGGGTCAGCGTTTGGCAGGCTTTATGGCCTACTTCCCCTGCTCCAGCTGACGTGTCTGCCAGGCCAGCAAATCCGCCTCGTAACGTTTCTGCGCGCGTTGGTAGAGCGTCCACACGCAAGCCTCACCGCAATCATTGCCGCAGCAGGCAAAGGCATCGGGCTCCTGGGGTGGCAGAGGGGGAAGGTCCGGATCGGGATTGATTTCGCGCATACCCAAGATCTTAACGGCCGCAGCCGGGGCGGGAAACTGTTAGATTCATGACCGTTGAATTGTTGCCTACAGGAATCCCTCATGCCCGCCCTGCTGCGCCCTGCCTGTGTTCTGTTCTGTCTGCTGGCCTCTGCCCTGTTGCCCGCACTGTCCCATGCCGCGGGCGACGTACCAAAGCTGCTGCCGCTGCAGGCGAGTGACTTGCCCGGGGGCTGCGGCTGCAGCTTTGGCGAACAGCCAGACGTCCCGCTGATTTTCTGGTCCTGGGAAAACGACAAGCAAAATGGCGTGATCCGCGATGCGGGAGGCGTCCATAAAGTGGTCCTGCGGAACGAGAAGTACTTCCCGGTCCAGCACGAACCGGCGCAGGCGGGCGACCGCATGGCCCTGCAGCTGAGCTGGGCGGACTGGAACATCCAGACGGTCAGCGAAGTCTCCCGCAGTTGCCCTGCCAAAGCCAAGCGCTGCAAGGGCACTGATTACCACAGCCGCCTGATCCTGCAATGGCAGGGCCGCAACCGGACCGAACTGACGGGCTGGGGACATTGTGGCTGCTGAGCCCGACCGCCCGCCGCAGACCATGCTGGTTACGGTGAACCACGCCGGGGCCTGTACAATATCGGGTTTCCCTCATTCGTCCTGAAGGTTCATCGTGCATATCGTTTGTCTCGACATGGAAGGCGTGCTGGTCCCGGAAATCTGGATCGCTTTTGCAGAACGTACCGGCATCCCGGAATTGCGTCGCACCACGCGCGATGAGCCCGATTACAACAAGCTGATGCAGTACCGCCTGGCCATCCTGCGCGAGCACAAGCTTGGTCTGCCGGACATCCAGGAAGTCATCGGCGCGATGGGCCCGATGGAAGGCTGCAAGGAGTTCCTCGACGCCCTGCGCCTGGATTATCAGGTCGTGATCCTGTCGGACACCTTCTACGAATTTGCCAAACCGCTGATGGCGCAGATGGGCCAGCCCACGCTGTTCTGTCACCGCCTGGAGGCGGACGCCGACGGCATGCTGGTGAATTACCACCTGCGCATGCCGGACCAGAAACGCCACGCTGTGGAAGCTTTCAAGTCCCTGAACTTCAAGGTCATTGCCGCGGGCGACAGCTACAACGACACCGCCATGCTCGGCGCCGCCGATGCAGGCATCCTGATGCATCCGCCGGAAAACGTCGTCCGCGAATTTCCGCAATACCCGGTGGTGCGCACCTACACCGACCTGCGCGCAGAAATCGACAAAGCTGCCGCACGCATCGGCGAGATTGATTGAGGTTTGCCATGCCCCATCTTGTCCTCGAATACACTGCCAACCTGCTGCCGGACTTTGAACCGTCGCAAGCCTTGCACCGCATGAACACGGTGCTGCTGGCCTCTGGCGAATTCGAACCGGATCACATCAAAAGCCGTGCCATCCGTTTCGACGACTTCCTGGTCGGCGATGCCACGCCAGGCAGTTTCCTGCATGCCCGCCTGCATCTGCTGGAGGGTCGCAGTGACCACACCAAGCAGGCCATCACCGAAGGCCTGGTAGCCGCCCTGCGTTCCTGCGTGATCAGCAACCCGGCCAAGCCCGTGCAAATCACCGCCGAAGCGCAGGACATGGATCGCAACGCCTACTCCAAGGCCATTGTCGGCTCCTGAGTCGCAACAAATCCGGAACCTGAACATGCATCGTCAACGTTTCTATACCCTGACCGCTTCCTGCCCAGACCGCGCCGGCATCGTCGCCCGCGTCAGCAGTTTCTTCGCCGACCTTGGCGGCTGGATCTTCGAATCCTCCATGCATACCGATCACGAGGAGCAGCGCTACTTCCTGCGCATCGAGATCCGTGCGGATTCGCTGCCCTTCCTGCTCGCCGAGTTGCGGGAACGCTTTGCGCCGATAGCGGAAAGCCTGGACATGGAATGGAAGCTCTCCGACAGCGCCGTCAAGAAACGCGTGGTGCTGATGGTCAGCAAGCAGGAGCACTGCCTGTACGACCTGATCGGGCGCTGGCAGAGCAAGGAACTCGACATCGAAATCCCCTGCGTGATTTCCAATCACGAAACCTTCCGCGGCCTGGTCGAATGGCATGGCATTCCCTTCCACCACGTCCCGGTCACCGCCGACAACAAACCCGCCGCCTACGCCGAAATCAGCCGGATCTTTGAAGAAGTCCGCGGCGACACCATGGTGCTGGCGCGCTACATGCAGATCATCCCGCCGGAACTGTGCGCGGCCTATCCAGGACGCATCATCAACATCCACCACAGCTTCCTGCCCAGCTTCGTCGGCGCCAAGCCCTACCATCAGGCCCATGCGCGTGGCGTCAAGCTGATCGGCGCAACCTGCCACTACGTCACGGCCGAGCTGGATCAGGGCCCGATCATCGATCAGGACGTGATCCGCGTCGACCACTCCGACTCGGTCGAAGACATGGTGCGTTATGGCAAGGACATCGAGAAAGCGGTGCTCGCACGCGGGCTGCGCTATCACCTCGAAGACCGCGTGCTGGTACACGGCAACAAGACTGTCGTCTTCCGCTGATCCACTGTTGGAGCGGCCATTGGCCGCGATGCATTCGCGGCCAAAGGCCGCTCCGACAATGCTGCCCAGCCCGTGCCGGCGGGCCATCTCCAGGTTCCCTCCTCTGAAAGGACCACCATGCGTCGCTTTCCAGCTGTCACCCTTCTCGCATCCTTCAGCCTGTCCGCCGCCGCTTTCGATTGCCCGCCCCCCACGCCAGGCCTGCCAGACATCAAGGCGTTCGGCTACTACTCGGATGCCGCCGGCTCGGTGCGCGACGAAGCGAAGTTCAAGGAAACCCATGCGCTGACCAAACCCTTCGAGGACTTCGCCACGCAAGTCAGCAAGCTCTCGGATCGTTACCTGGAAAAAGGCGAGCCGGCCGCTGCGGCCTGCACCATCGCCTGGCTGGAGCGCTGGGCGCAGGATGGGGCCATGCTCGGCACCATGGTGCGCGTGAATAACGACCAGTCCGAATACGTACGCAAATGGACCAACGCCTCGGCTGCGATTGCCTGGAACAAGGTGCGCGACAAGGCCGATGCGGACCAGCGCAATCACATCGACACCTGGCTCAAGGCCGTATCAAAAGCCACTCTGGCCTTCTGGGACAACCCCAAGCACAAGCGCAACAACCACTACTACTGGACCGGCGTCGGCGTGATGGCCACGGCGGTTGCCACGGGCGATGCCGGCCTGCTCGCCGAGGCCCGCAATATCTACGACAGCGGGCTCTCCGAAATCCGTGACGACGGAAGCTTGCCGATGGAAATGGCGCGCGGCATCCGTGCGCTGCACTATCACAACTTCTCGGCGATGCCATTGGTCATGATCGCCGAGATGGCCCGCAAAACTGGCCAGGACTGGTTTGCGCTGCGTGACGCACGCCTGGACAAGCTGATGAGTCGCGTGGCCAGTGGCCTGCGCGACCCCGCCTGGTTTGAGCAGGCGGCTGGCGCCGCACCACAAATCATCCCTCCGGCGCGGGACCGCGGCTGGATCGTGCTGTACCGGGCCCACGCTCCGCAAGGGGAACGCTTCGAGGGACTGTTCGGTCAGAACGACAGCGCCTACGTCCGCGATCTGGGTGGCGACCTGCGCCTGATGCTGGACAAGGGTGTTTTCACCCCGCGCTGAACCGGAAAAATTACAAGCAATGATCCTGCGTGGCCCGCATCGCCCTGATTTACGTTGCGAGGAAATCCTCGCCGACCTGTTCGAAACCACCGCCGCCCGGCGACCGGACCATCCCGCACTGATCTCCGGCACACAGCGCCTGAGCTATGGCGAGCTGGACGCCCGCGCGAACCTGATCGCCCACCACCTGATCGAACGCGGCGTGCGCCCCGGCCAGATTGTCGGCCTGTGCCTGCCGCGCGGGCCGGAACTGCTGGTCGCCCAGCTGGCCATCGCCAAGACCGGTGCCGCCTGGCTGCCTTTTGACGCCGACACGCCCGCCGAGCGCATTGCCATCTGCCTTGCCGACGCCAATGCCGTTGGTATCATCAGCGATCTGGCGCAGGACCAGCTGCCCGGCCGGGACAATTGCCCGGTATGGGATCCGGCCAGTGTGAGCCTGCCGGTGACCGGCGCGCTCCGCCGCCGCGCCAGCACCTCGCCCGATGATCCAGCCTATGTGATCTACACCTCGGGCTCGACCGGCAAACCCAAGGGCGTGCCGATCACGCAGGGCGCGATCTGTCACTTCCTGCGCAGCGAAAATGCCGTACTCGGCGTGCGCGGCGACGACCTCGTGTATCAAGGCTTCTCGGTCGCCTTCGACATGTCGTTCGAAGAGATCTGGATCAGCTATCTGGTCGGCGCCACACTGTGGATCGCGCCGCGCGCGATCACCGCCGATCCGGATGCCCTGCCCGCCGCCCTCCATGCCAACGGCGTGACGGTGCTGCACGCCGTGCCGACCTTGCTGGCACTGTTCGCACAGGATGTGCCGGGCCTGCGCCTGATCAACCTCGGTGGCGAGATGTGCCCGCAGAGCGTGGTCGAGCGCTGGGCGCCGGGCCGCCAGCTCTTCAACACCTACGGACCGACCGAAGCCACCGTCTCCGCCAGCCTCGCCGAACTGCGTGCCGGTGAGCCGGTCACCATCGGCCAGCCGCTGCCGAACTACGGCCTGCTGGTGCTCGACGACAAACAGCAATTGCTGCCGCAGGGAGAAACGGGAGAGCTGTGCATCATCGGCCCCGGCGTCGCCAAGGGCTACCTCGGTCGCCCGGAACTAAGCGCCGAGAAATTCATTTCGAATAGCTGGGCCGAGTCGGAACACGAGTCCCGCCTGTACCGCACCGGCGATCTGGCGAAGATCGACGCAGCCGGCCAGATCCACTGCCTCGGTCGTGTCGACGATCAGGTCAAGGTGCGCGGCTTCCGCGTGGAGCTCGGCGAGATCGAGTCGGAGCT
>Ga0316604_10001582_pt1 | contig 19540 bp, 27 predicted proteins | sample OWC_soil_day20_C_FD_207650 | JGI IMG/M metagenome (GOLD analysis project Ga0316604, IMG submission 207650) | Wetland soil microbial communities from Old Woman Creek delta, Ohio, United States - OWC_soil_day20_CT | ecosystem: Environmental > Terrestrial > Soil > Wetlands | place: USA: Ohio...
ATGGAAATTTCAAGTTATATATTGCCGTAGAATTAGTTTTAAACGCTATATTCTCGCTCTTCCTTTTACCATGGTTTTCTATTAGAGACATTACTCAATTTGCCGCCGGATTAATTGCATTTATTCTGTCGACTACAATTGCAGTCGTTGTCTATAGGTTCCAGATTTGGCAAGAAGGACTATTCGTTACATCTGATAAAAATGACTTTTCAGTATCCGGCCAGCCAGCAGCCAAGCCACTAGACCAAGAAGATAATACGAATGATGAGAAATAATAACAGTTATTTTAACATGCCAGTAACGCAATCACTAACGTGAGTATATTTCTGTCGTTATTTGTCATATTTAAATTGTTGTAAAATTCTAACAATATGTTATTATGTAAGTAAGTTGAGTCAACCTAAAAAATGTGTTTTTTCCCATGTTGTGGAACCTTGCGCTGGGTTTTTTCAACCTACGCGGAGGTGATTTACATGGTGTTACGGCACCTTGAGGTACATGTTAAGTTTTCCGTGCCTTTCGTTGTCACTATCAATGTGAATGCAATATTGGACAAAAAAGCTGTTAATGCTAAGACCCATTTATAATAGTACTAATTAACGTGCAAGGTCCACTCCGGATAGGTGTTTTACATCTATCCGGCTTTTATTTTAATATATCAGTAACTCTATTAGATTTATATCCCCGCTTCGTTTTACTGCATCCCGGATTAAATTGTTCATGAATTAATGCGGATCGTTGTACCGTCTCATAACATTCTACCTGCCCAACACCATCAATGCCAACGCGCTTGGCTGTACAGGTTTCCATTCCATGGTTTTTACAGTCTGTTAATTTACAGGTTACGGTTGGCATGATGTTCGCCTTCTTTCCTCGTCAATAAATTCGTCAATCATTATTATAATAGCGAGCTTTAAATCTTCATCGCTGATAATATTCGCCCCCTAAAATGGGTAATAGAAAAGCGCCCCAAAGGACGCTTACAAATTAGTTTTCTATTATCTTTACTCTTAAGTTAGAGTATTCTTTGTAACCAGCTAGTAACCCCGATAAGGCTTTCTCTATATCTTTTTCTTTTACATTTTCCATAATTACATCTCTTAATATAACCGGTACTTTTACTCCTGGAATGTATTTATATTTCGGATCGTCAGTACAAACTGTTACGCGATTTGCAATTATACCTTTAAGTTTAGCTTCTATTTTGTTAGCAATACCATCCGCTAAAAATCCTTTAGGGTTTTCATCGAAAATAACTAAAATATTTAAATCCATGTTCATTTCTCCCCTTTTACCATTTTTATACATCATTCGGCAAAAAGGATTATTTCCCCTGCAAGCAGGCACGGCAAACAGTGGGCGCTTTTATTCTGTTTGCCGTAATTTTATGTTTTGGCGATGTCTTTACAGACTATTTGATTTTGCCTGATACACTCACCATTACACGCATAGGGACAAGTTTTATTAAAGCACTTCATTAGCATTTCTAATCCTCCAAAACGGCATAAAGAAAGGCCGTCAACACAATATATTGCGTTAAACGACCTGCAATGTCTGCTTTCCACACTAAATATAGCATTTCAGCTAAAAGTTGTCAACAAAATCTTTTATATCATGGCTTCACAAGCATTTCCTACTTAAAAAACCTGTCAAGTTTTTCGGTTTACATAATTATGTATTAAAATAAAGCGCATTGTTCAGCTGATTCAGCGATTTCTTTTTACTCTTTGGTTTTTTTACTCTGCTTTTATTTCCCCCTCCGCCTGGCAGGGCTTCACCCGCGGGTAAATACTCCCTCGGCTTATGGTTTCTTCGCATATCGTGCATCAGTTGCTTTATCTCGTTATCGACGTATTTGTCACCAGGAATATACTTGGCAACCATTACGCCGCATTCTGGACATATGTGCGATTCGATTTTGTCGCTATAAATCATTAGCACCCTACAATCTTGGCAAAACCATGTTTTGTTTATCATCCTATCTCCTCCTGTATCTCTCTAATTCTTGCCTTAACAGCCTCCATCAAAGCATCCTGGCCACAAGCTTTATTCTCAATGGCCGCCATCACTCTTTCGTCAATTGTCCCCTCTGCCACCAGATGATGCACTATTACACTCTTCGTTTGGCCCTGTCGGTCTAATCTGGCGTTAGCCTGTTCATACAATTCCAGGCTCCAGGTAAGGCCAAACCAAACGATGATATTTCCGCCGGCTTGCAAATTTAATCCGTGGCCGGCACTTGCCGGATGGGCTAAGAGTAACGAGATTTTTCCGGCATTCCAGTCTTCCATATCTTTTGGATTATCTAACGTCCTGGCATTCGGGAATTGCTTTCTTATCCGCTCAATATCATGCTTGTACCAGTAAAATACTAGAACCGGATTTCCGTTTGCGGCTTCTACGATATCCTCTAAGGCTTCCAGTTTCGCATTATGAAGGATTCTCACGGCTCCGTGTTCGTCATATGCAGCCCCATTAGCTAACTGTAAAAGCTTGTTTGACAATACCGCTGCTGTATTGGCCACAATATCGCCATCGGTGTGAGGTAGTAATAAGTCCCGTTCTAACTGCTTGTACATCTTTTTCACGGGATCGGATAACGGGATTTTAATCACGTTAGTAATCCGCTCCGGTAAGGTCAGCCAATCTTTAGCTTTCATGCTTACACAGATATCGTCGATCTTGGCATATATAGCCTCATCGGCACCATCTTTCAATTCCCAGTTAAAAACGATATGGCCGTCACGCTTACCGGGGTTAAAGTACCGTTCCCGAAATCCGGTTATGGTTTTACCTAACCGCTCTCCCCTATCCAGTAAATAAATTTGTGGCCAAAGGTCTAGTAAATTATTTGGCGCTGGTGTGCCGGTCAGTTCGACGATTCTTTTTATCAATGGCCGTACTTTACGAAGGGCTTTAAACCGTTGGGCCTTATGCGATTTAAAACTGCTACTCTCATCGATCGCCACCATGTCAAACGGCCAGTCGCTACCATAAAGCTCTACTAACCACGGCACGTTTTCGCGATTGATTACGTAGATATCAGCATTTGATTTTAACGCCGCTAATCGTTGTTTCTCCGGACCTAGCACTTTAGCTATTTTTAAATATTTCGTGTGGTCCCACTTTTCCGCTTCCGTTGCCCATGTATATTTCGCTACGCGCAGCGGGGCAATTACCAGCACCTTGGCTATTTCGAAATAGTTATGCATTAGTTCGGTTATGGCCGTTAAGGTACTAATGCTCTTCCCCATACCCATATCAAGAAAAAGGGCTATGGCTTGATTATCGATGATTTTTTGTGAAGCGTGTTCCTGATAAACATGCGGTACATATTTCACGGAAACACCTCTTTGATAAAATCCGTTATGGCTAACGGCGAATCTATGACGTACACCTTAAACCCTAACGACTCAAATTCGCTTTTTCTTTTTTGCTGCAATGGTTTTAATTCTTCTCCTAGCCGTTTCATCTCTACGAATAAGGCTTGGCCTCCTTGTAATAGGACCAGCCGGTCCATCACACCTCTGAGGCCGGGAGAGACGAATTTGCAAAACTTGGCCCCCCTAGCCTCTACCAATCTTTTTAACTGCCTCTCTAAAAAACTTTCGGGGATATCTATTGGCATTCCAAAATCTCCTCTCAAAATCTTAAGGTGTACCCAGTGTACCCACACGCACGCACACGCATATATTTACGTGTATTAGGCGTTACACATACATACATATACACCTAATTTATATTTTATATATTTATATAAATTTACTGGTTACACTGGGTACACCTTGTTCATAAAGCCTTACGGCTATTGGGTTTTTAGGTGTACCCAGTAGCGTACCCACTAACACTTTTACTGGTTACACTGGGTACACTTGAAATTTTTACCACTGGGTACACTGGTTACGCTTTTTGCCTTACTGGGTACACCTACTGGGTACACCCCTTTTCTTTTATATAACAGCGCTGCAATCCATATAATTTACCAAAACGCAGTTTGGTTTTGTTATAACTCCACCCTGGCAATCGTTGCAGAATATCCTTAATCTCTCTTGATCGTTGGTTATCAAAAGCTTTTGGATCCCCGTTAAAGCATTCCACCCATATTTCTAAAGCACATACTTTGTTCCGTTCGTTGTTGCCTTCCGGCGCTTCTCCAAAGTCATCCCCCTGCAAATATTGGCGGCGTTCACTAATGTCCATTTGGTTCCAGTTATCCGGCAATTTACGTTCAAGAAACTCTTGTATTTGGCCAAACTTATCCGATTCCTCCATATGCTCCTCTTGGACTTCCAGGGCCATTATGACCAAGTGATCTTTCAAATACAGTTCTTCACCTGCTTGCCAAGCAACCACGGCCTCCGCCCAAATCTGGCCAATTTCGTAATCGGTTAAATCGGTAAATACGTTTTTTACGGGCGGTTGTGCCATTGTCTTTACTGGCCAGAATCGCCGGTTACCGGTAGCGTCCCGGAGAAAGTCTTCCCGGTTTGTACTACCGAAAAACACGCACTGTCTCGGGAAATCCGAAACGTTACGGCCATAAGCCACTCGGAAACTGTCTACTTGTTTAGATAAGAAGTGTTTTACCGCTTCCACTTCCGCTTTACGCATGGCAGCTAATTCACCCATTTCCAGTATCCATTTCCCTTGTAATTGCTCATAGGCTTCTTTTCCTTGAACCGTTGTCAGCGAATCGGAAAACCATTCACGCCCCAACTTTTTCAGTAAATAACTTTTCCCCTGGCCTTGCTTGCCTACTAAAACCAGCATATTGTCAAACTTAATTCCCGGTACCTTTACGCGGGCAATCGCGGCAATAAACATTTTACGCGTCACAGCTCGGACATATTCGTTATCTTCCGCGCCCATATACTCTATAAGCAGTGTGTCAATCCGCGCTACCCCATCCCACCAAAGCTGGTCCAGGTAATCGCCCACAGGGTGATAGTGGTTTTTGAATAGCACTTCTCCTAGTGCATCAAGCACGATTCCTTTTCCGGTAATACCATAAACCCGGCTGCAGTAGTTCCGCAGTCCTGCGTCATCACCATCCTGCCAAAAACGCCCCTGGATGGCTTCACGCCAGGGCAAGTTATCTTTTACTACGATTCGGTGAGCAAAGTCATCCATGGCCACCTTGCCAGCAAGGTTTGGGTCGTGCTGCAGTATTAAGAGTACGTTTTCCGAAACGGATTGGTATTTCCCGCGTCTGTCTGTCTTCATACGTTTTAGCCAGGCGGTATCATCGATCGAATCCACCGTTTCAAAATCTGACTGGGCATCGGCCAAATGCTCCTGCCCAAGCGTCACCTTAACCTCATCCAGATTTGTAGCGAAGTCCAACATAGCTTTATAGGACGGCAGTTTATTCGTCGGGGTTCCAGCGGCTGCCGTTTCATCTAGTTCACCGAACTTGTGCAGGCGAACCAGGTCAAAAGCATTAGCCAACTTCCCGCTGACCGGATCGGTGCCGTGATGACTGTAAGCGAATTTATCTTCGTATAGCACCAGACCGCCGCTACTCGTTCCCCGCGTATAAGTGTATCGTCCTTCCATCGCGCAAGGTTCGTACACGTCACTTAAAAAATACTCGAGTACGTCCTGTATGGTGTATGTCCGGCAGAAGGTTCCAACAATGCCGGGCTTTTCTAAAGGGTCGCCCTGCCTGTCCGCCATCTTTTTACGGTTATTTTTCGTTCTCGAGCTTTCCGGCCAATACGACTGATCTTTCCATGTTTCATTTGGTCCATAGCTGACCAGGATTTCATCCGGGTCCAGCCAGGGGCCGTCCTGCACCTCAAAAACGAATTCGCCGTCTGTCGATGTAGAAGGCCAGTACATTAGCCGGTGTGCTTGATAGGTCGTATCGTCGAATAGATCCATCCCTATGCCGTCAGCGAGTTTCCGGGAAATGGCTTGATACTCGTCCGGTGATACCGCCCGTTTGAGAGGTATGCAGAGCCGCACACGAGGCTTTTCCTTTCTGTGCTTATGGGTAGAGTAGATACAAGTGGCGAAATCATTTAAGAGCGTCACCGCGCCCCAGAAATCTTTTCCGGCGAAATCAGCATCTAGCGTAATTAATTGCCGCCAAGCGACGGTCTGCACCGACCGCCGCCCATTCTTTAAGGTTCCACCTACGAAGCCGCCGACATCTTTAAGACGGTCTTGTTCTTGTTTAGGCATTGCGTCAAACTCGGCCAGCGTTTCCCTTGTCCTTGTCGTCTGACTCAGCTTTTCAACGAGTTGCGACCACGATATATTTTTATTTTTCCACTCTTCTTCGAAGCGGCTCCGGCCGGTCGCGATGGATATCTCTCCGTCATATTTAATTTTTGGGATTGGTTGGGTTTCAGGGTTCATCATAATACCCTCGCCGTTTATTTTTCTCTATCATCTGTTTCATAGCAGCATCAACATTAAAACCATGACGCCTAAATACTTCAAATCCAGTAACGCAACTTTGGTAAACATCTAGCATTTCAATAAGCGCAGCATACATATTGCTATCGGCAAGTTCTTCCAACATTTCACCCGATTCGGATCGGATGCGTAGAAGTTGTTTCTCGATTGAGTTATTGACATATTTCCAACAGGGTTCAATTATTGGACGGGATAGCCGAGCAACCGCTCCAGCCGTAACCACGGTTGCTGCTACGGCTCCAAATACCCCACCAACCAACGCCCCAAGTATAAACCATGGCATTCTCTCCCCTCCATTTCAAAGGTATTTAATATACGTATATAATAACTATTAATATAATTATCACCATCCACCCTCCCGGCGTACAGGCTAGGTGGTATAGTATGTTAGTCAGTCAGTTTTTGTATTGCGGGTCGCCTCCTATATCCAGTGAATTTTCTTGTAAATATATTTTTATTACCATATACTATATTGTGTAATTCAAAGGTAGGTGAAAGTTTTGCACAATATACATCACCAACTCATGAGCTCGATTGTCCATGATATTGACCGGGCTATTGCTCGTACCGGGAAAAGCCCTAACCAAATTTTTGATGAGTTATTCAGGTTACACCCAGAAGTAACTTTTACCTTAGAAGATTGGCACGAACTTCGGACAGAAGTACAGACTGCCATTGTTACCCGTATCAAAATAACACTTGCTAAAATGTCCTAACCACCACGAGGTGGTTTTTCTTTTTATTACCACATTACATAGTAACAAGCTGTAATATTGTTACATAACATAAATTGGGAAGGCCTCCCAAGGAGTAAAATATGACTAACTCTCGTATAGGATATTTCGAGTCTCCTGAAGTAATATGGGGAGATGGAGACAAAGTTCGATCTCCTGCTTTTGCCAGTTCCGTCCACGTATTTTATCCCTACTATGGATTTTTGTCATCCGATAGCTGTCGTCCCAGGCACTACGGTTGTCGACCTAAACATTATGTTTGCCGCCCTTGGTATTGGTGATAATCTCGCTCACGCTTATCCCTCCCGCATAACCCCGGCACATCCGGAGATAATATTACTGCTCCAACCTTCATGTTTGGATCCCTGTACAAAGAGCAAGGTCACTCGCGCGGGCCTTGTTCTTTTGTTTTATTTATCATACTTATCTAGGTAATCTAAATCCGGCATCCATCGTTCTTGTGCTGTGTAAACCGATATATCATCGTCTATCCTTGGAATTACAACATCTTTTTTACCTCGCCGTATAAATGGGATTTCTGGAATAGGCCCTTCCGATACTGCATATGGAAATTTAGTAATTTTCATTTACCCAGCCCCTTCTAACAGTACTGTTTCGCACTCATGTGATACCTTCACATCACCCGTTTTGATGATGATTTTGGCTTCTTTGGCCCATTTCACCACCGCAGCATTTACCTTTTCATCCGTCTTTACGGCGTTATTTCTATCGATTTTAGCCTGTACTAACTCTTTACCGCGAACTTCCAGGCAAGCGGTAAATTTTCCGTTATCGTCGGCCACTAACACAATCCACTTTTTATTATCTTTCATCGCCTTCCCATAGGTCGCTACACAATTATGTAGTTTTACTCCGGCTTTAAGTAATTCTAATGACTCTTTAGGCAAGAAGAATTTTAGTCGGTTGGTTTGCATTGATAGCCGATTTACGATAAAATCCGGCACATTAAATTTATAATTCTGGTGAGTTTGCAACCGGTGTTTCATAGCCATCCAGTCGTGTAGCTCTTTAAGTTCCACACGTTCGATTTTTATCGCATCCCGGTTTTCCTGATTAATTTGCCGATAAATCTGAGCGCAGTCGTTTAGTTCAAGCTCCTTATAATTTTCCACCATACGTACTAATCCGCGTTGTCCGTAAGCCGGTGCAATACCAGTAAGAAAATCAAACAGTGTTTCTCGGCTAACTCCAACAAAAACCCGGTCTTCCCATACCTTTTTAATTCCGTAATATGTTCGGAGCGCGTAATCATAATTATCACCAAAACTAAACGCCTTTACCAGAAGCCCTACATTAAAGAAATCTTGACTAAGTTCCCTTCTAACCGCAGCCTTATTCGGCAAGTTATTCGCTCGAATCAATGCGGTAACATAGTCTGTTTTTTGTTTCGTGCATTCTGCAACTCCGTCAAACAGTTCTTCTTTTATCTCGTTTTCGGCTAAGAGGATTTTAATTTCACGTTTTTCCCCTCGATAAGCAGCCGGCAGATTCGGTGCATCAGGATATCTCAATCTAAAAGCCATATTGAGAATCGGCAGTAAGAACATTCCATGATATACCCCTGAACTTACAAACATTGACGGTATTTTATAGCCCAGATACTTTTCCATCTTGGTTTGAACCTCTTCCCTAAGTAGCTTTAGTATTCTGGATAGTGCTGGCTTCTGGTTTGTGTTTCCCAAACTGTCAGCATAAAAACACCGTAAAATGCTATCTTTCAAAACATCGATAGTTAAGGGGCTGCCTATTTCACTCGCTTCCATTAGTTCACCATTATGGCCGTACTTCGAAAACGTTGTAGTTTGCTTGGCTATATCGAAGCGAAAACTTTCTTTGTAACGCCAACCATTCACACTGAAAAGGTCACTAAATCGAACGGATTCGCAGTATACTTCGAATAGCACTAAATTTCTATAGGTCTTCAATGCCAGTCGCACCTTATTAGGAGCGATTTCGTTTTTCGGAATGTAGGCTACGTTTTTGCTATGTTCCTTTCCGCAGTAAGGGCAACAAAATATATTCCCTCTTTCAAAATAACCCATAGACCCTGGAATTTTACCCCACGCTACCGCAAAAGCTTGATCGCATTCTTCACAGAAATACTGGTATTGGTGTAGGCCATTATGCAGATATCCATGATCTTCAGCGTAGGCCGTAAACATCTGGGGAATTACTACTTCAGCAATTATCAACTTGTCCGCCTCCTATTCAAGGAAATCGAATTCGATTTCCTCTGTTTCAACTTGGGGCTCTACTTTAGGCGGTTTAGCCTCTTTTTTCTTTTTCGGCGCCGACTCTTTGGGATTTTCCGCGTCAGCAGTTTTTTCCGTTTTCTTTTCAATGTCCTCATAGAATTTTGCTAAGTCAATAGCCGCATTACAGGCCCGTTTCATATTTACAATGTAGTCTTTTAAGGTTTTAATCTCTTCGGGTGCCACCGGGCTAGTAACAGCCGCTTTTTCGTCATGTTCGATTAATTCCTCCAAATCTTTTATAGCCCTTATCTGCTGCCCCATCAGATTACTGACTCTGCCGTAATCCATATAAATACACCTCGCTTAATCATCCTTCTTATAAAATTTAGCTTCAAATCCGGCCGCCCGAAGTGGTAACCCGGGAGCCCAAGGGATTGGTTGTCCCATAATGTCGCAGGCCTCTTCTAAGGAGCTCCAACCTTCAGGAGCCTCGATAATAACCTCATCATGTACATGCATTACTGTTTTATGCCCGGCATCGTCCAGACGTATCATAGCATCCCGTAAGCAATCCCGCGCTATAGCCTGGACAAGGTTTTCCACCAGTTTACCGCCGTAAGTATCTAAGCGCCTCCATTGCTTAGTTGTTTGGTCCATACCCTCATAACTGAGCGCCTCGCGGTCAAATTTTCCCATCCCTAACCTTGGCCGTACATACGCTAATCGTCGCCCAGAAGGCAAATGTGCGAACAACATACCGCTCTCATGCGAGAAATAGACACCCTGGCGTAAAGCAACTTTTGTCTTATCTCTAACCGCTTTCATAGCGGCGTTTTCAGTATCACGCCATAGTTTGGTAATGGCCGGGTTAGCCGCGCGCCAGGCGCTAACGATTCCCGGTAGTTCTTCTTCCGTAAGCCCTTGTTTGAGTGCCCCCATCTTCTCCATGGCCTGGGGTCCGCCCTGATACCCAAGGGCTAATTCTGCAACCTTCCCTTTCTGCCGTAACGGATGCTTTTGGCCTCTATCGATATACTCTTGAAACTCAGACCAAGGGACGTGGAACATGGCGCTGGCCGAGGCTTCATATATTTCACCGTGGGTATTGAACACCTCTAGCCGCCACTTTTCACCGGCCAGCCAAGCGATTACCCGGGCCTCTATGGCGCTAAAGTCGGCCACGATATACCGGTACCCTTCTGCAGGAACAAACGCCGTTCGAATTAGCTGAGAAAGAACACTCTGTACGTTGCCGAATAGTAGTTCAATTAGCTCGTAGTCTCCTTCGCGTAACAACTGCCTGGCCAGGTCTAAATCGGGCAGATGGTTTTGGGGTAGGTTTTGCACCTGCACCAACCGGCCAGCCCAGCGCCCGGTTCTATTCGCCCCATAAAATTGAAGCAAGCCCCGCACTCGGCCATCATCGCAAAGAGCATTTTGCATAGCAGCATATTTTTTAACGCTAGTTTTGGATAACTCTTGCCGCAGCTCTAGCACCCTTTTGACTGTATCGCTCTCTATCTGTTTTAATAGCTCCGGCACTGTTTCTTTTGTTAGAGAGTCAACAACTAGGCATTCCTCGTCAAATAACCATTCTTTAAGCTGCACCCCGCTATTGGGGTTATCTAGTTCGGTAAGTTTTATGGCCTCCGCCAGTGTCCGGGTCTTGTGCTGTTCGTCGCAGGTTATTGCGTGGTTGACTAACGCCGTATCCACCCGGACACCCCGGTCATTTATTTGTTGATCGAGCAGCCATAACCGGCGTTCTTCCGGTGTTGGTTGGAAGCGTTCCAGCTTTTTTCTAATAGCCCGTTCTGCCTCAACGTCTTGGCCGCAGTATTCTTTGAACTGTTCCCACTTTTCCGGCGCGTGTTCCGGTAAGTTCCTAGTCCGGCCACCATTCGTTTTGGTCGGCTTGCATGGGATGCAAAAATACCGGATTAAGGACTTACCTACTGCCAGTTTCTTTTTGTCCTCGGCCAACCGCATCACTTTCCCGACTTGGTCCAATGTGCCGGGTAATCCTAATGTAAGGGCTAGGACTGATGTGCAAGCCCAACCATCAGCAGGGAGATACCTTTCGTCATAGCCTAGATATTGTGATAAACATATCCGCTCGAATGCCGCATTATAGGCGGTTTTCAGTATTTGGTTATTGTTTATGGCTTCGACTACTCCGATCGGCAAATGCTCTCCCTGAGCAAAATCAATAATCTGCACCGGATCATCATTCCAAGCGTAGGCAAATAGTAGGATTTCAAAATCAGGGTGATTTGCGTAGGCATAAGCGCCGACTTTTCTAATATCGAGCGGGCTGTATGTTTCTAAGTCAATTGCTAACGTGTCCATAATCACAACCCCAGTAAGTCGGCCAGTTCGGCGTCTTCCCGTTTCTTTCTATATCCGGCCATATCTACTTTTTGAATGACCCATCCGTTTATTGGTTGCGTATTGTCTTCGGGGTCTATCGTAGCTAATACGTGCCCAAGGCGCGGATCTCGCTCTTTCACATCACACACAACCACATTACCTGGCTCTAAATCGACATCGGAGAAGCAGTTATATACCGAATCGTCTTTAAAATATCTTCCATCCCGGATTTCCCCGGGAAAAGTAACGTGTACCACAATCATGGTTTCTCCCACTCCCTATAAAGCTAAAGGGCGGTTTTTACGCCGCCCTATGCAGTTCTCTATGTTAGCTTAAAAAATCATCTTCCGGCAAATCGTCGTCGAAGTCATCCTCTGCTCTACTGCGTCCGCTGAGCGGTTCACCATCGGCCCACTTCTGGACGTTGTTAAGTCCGACACCAATACCTTTATTTCCGTCAGTGTTAAAGGCAAACAGATTTACGGCTAATCTGGCATACATTCCACTGTATATTTCAGATGGATCAAGTATCTCGTTTTTATTCCGGTCAATAATGCCCGGCTTTTGTGTGCTACTGCAGTTGAAGAAATAGTGTCCGGCATATTCCGGGTTTTCATCGGCCTTAAGATCCCCGTCGCGCAAAGGCAGTTTCAACTCACCCGGAACTTTCCCGCCCCATTTAGCAATGCAGGTCGGATCTTTCTTCACAGCTTCAATAGCGGCTTTGAACTTATTTATAGTTTCTTTATCGCTTTTGGGGATTAATGCTGCTGTACCATATTTCGGATCACCGCCATTCTTTTGCGGTTTCGGTTTGGACAAATTCGCATAGCTCAGTCTCACTTTACCAGTTACTACCTTCGTTGGGGATTTTGCTTGATTACTCATGTTTAAGTTCCTCGCTCTCAATTTTTAATTTATCTCTTTTCATCGCTCTTGCGATTAGCATGTATACCACTACATCAAGACAGCGTTCCTCAAATTCAGAATCAGAGGTTATAGCGTCAGGTTTGGCCAGAGTAACTATATGTTTACTCATATAGGCCATCAGTGTCCTGAATTTCGTCTCATAGGTGGCTCGTCGTATAGTAATTCCGCGCCTTTTGTAAAGTTGTAAAAAGCATCTTCATTAGCTCCATACGATTGGTTTTTCCGGGCAAACAGGCTTTCAATTAAGGCACAATCTCTTTTTATCGAATGAGCAAGCTGTTCACGAATCATTCTCTTTCCCTCCTTAACTAAAATCCGCTTGTGCTGATGCTACAGAATTGATCGCTGGCCGTTTGTCACTACTAGGCACTAATGTCGGCTTACCTGGAGGCTTGATGATATACCCGCCTAGCACTTTAGCGAAATCCGTCTTCCCTATGTTTTTCTCCAAAGCAGTTATACCATATAGAGATTTCGCGTAAATGTCTTCATCCTTATACCCTACGGCTAGCAACGCTGCCGCCACCTTGTCCTCGTCCGTGTACTTCCGATTGCTACGCCCCTCGACCAACTTCCACCCTGGCCAGCTTACACCGTGTTTTTCGGCTTGATCTAAGGCATAGGTCTTTAGGTCGCCAGCCCATTTAATTAGTTCATCCACTTTGCCTAGTATCTCGGCAACCTCATCGGTGGTTAATAGGAAAGGTTCTTGGAAATCATAGGCCGCTAATTCAAGATTCTTTTCTGCCCTAGATCGGCAGGTATACCGGGCTTTGCAAAACTTGCAATGATCTCCGGCGCAGAATTCGCCTTGACCGACAAAGGCTAACTGCGCTTTAGGCTTGACCTCGTTTTCCCCCCAGGCCAGTATTTCTTCGACCTTTAGCTCTTCGCTGGATACACTATCGAGCCGGGGTTGTACAATTGTCATGCGGACTGTTTGAATATCATAAAGGCAGTCGAATTGGTTAATCGCGCCCAGGCCGTAGAGCCTCATTTGGGTATTGCCTTCCGCTGATACGGGAACACCTTTTCCGTATTTTAAGTCGATCACTTCGCACAACCCGTCGGCGATAATAACCAAGTCACCGGTGCCAAATCCTTCTGCCACCCAAGGCGAGAAATCTAATCTTTGTTCTATAAGAATTACAGCATCTTTCGATATAGCCCTAGCCTCGTTTATCTTCTCTATACAGACATCAACGTAGATTCCAACAGCATCAATCATTTCCTGATTGCACTCTTTAAGCCAATCATTTGCTTCTGCCACATCCGCGCCGTCATTCCCACCTAACCAACATCGAAGTAATACTTCAGCAAGGTTATGGGCCTGCGTACCTTCAGCGGCATAAGGGCTTTGCTCATCGGGAAAATCCTGTTCCAGTTGGGCGCTGGGAGGGCAACTCATCCAGCGCTTACTTCCTGATGCACTCAATTTCGCATGGGCTGCCATCACTCAGCCTCCCTTAGGAAGTCCCTTACTTCCTCAAACTTATAACCTATAGTCCGAATGGTGTCCTTAGTTTCAGACTCAAAATCTGAGTGTTTGCCCCACTTATCCCGATCAATATGCTGATCTACAATATTGCTAATGAGATCTGAGAGCGTTCGAGGGTCTAGAGCGTCCAATTCCCAACTTTCTTGGCCGTGAATCCGTATATATGAATCGTAGCGGCTGTCGGTCGTTTTTGCGGGGTTAGGCGGTGGGTTATACTGACGAATTTGATCCATGTTTAAAGCGATGCGCTCTATTCCAAAAATGCCCGGCGTCCAGTCAAAGTCTCGACTTAAAAACATGGATATACGTTCACTAATATCTCGTGTCATATCTATTCCGCTTGGATCATGGTCGCCAAGATGCAAAATAATAGTTTTTTGTTCCCTGCTTTCATAATATCGTTTGATCCGTTGTGCAGCTGACCACATTTCCGACTGACTTACATACCCCCGGCACGAAAAGTAAGGGATTTCGTTTTTACTGCAAACGCTTTCAATGACGCCAACCAACGCGTCTTTTTCAATCCAAGCCTCGATTCGGCACTTTTGGTCTTGCCACTTATCCACTTTGAAGCTATAAGCAGCACTACGAATTACACCTTCAGGGCTATCCCAGTAAGACGGTGATCGAAGAAAACGGGTACGGTCTACTATTGCGTTCCAATCAACTAAGCCAGCAAGTCGGGCATTATTTAGAATGTCGCCCAGTCTCTTGTACTCTGTCTGCTTATTAGCAATATAGTCGCGTGCTACAAATTGGTAATAAAGCTGCCGTAACGTAAGGTCAAATCCCTGAAGAAGGTATTCTTCAATGATTTCATTCGCGACTTGGATGATATTCAGCGTAGAATTGCTGAATCTTACGCCAGGACCATATTGAATCTTAGCCATTATCCCAACTCCGCTGCAGCGGCCATCAATTCGCCGTATTTTTCTTCAGGGACATCCGTCAACTTGGCAACTCCAAAATTGCTAAGTAACCCTTTAACCTCTGCCTGCTTATTGTTCTTGGCCAGGTCTTGCAGCTTAGCCCGGACTTCCACAAGGGTATATGTTGAGGCTTCCGGCTGTGGTGTGGGTACAGGTTCTGGTGCTGTTTCCTCTTCAACCGGAGCAGGTGCAGGCTCGGGTTCAGTCTTTGCCTTTTCAGCAGACGATTTGCGGCTCCTGGTCGGTTTTTCGGGTTCTACTGTTTTGCTGACTGCCTCCTGTACTTGTTCAGGTGTAGGAATGTCCCCAGTTGTAATTAATTTAGTGGTAATAACTTGATTGGTGGTTTCGTTACCTCCCAAAAGAGTTTTAAGGGTTTCCTGATATTCGGCGGCACTAGTTGCCTTAATACTAACGTTGATTTCTACCATTTTATGTTTTCCTCCCCAAATTTGACGGCTTTACGCCGAACGTTTATAATTTAATTGAAACTTTCGATCATGGGTTGCTGTAACAACCCCGAAGTCGCCCTGCAAGGCGGCTTTTTCGTTTTTATACAGGTTTTTCATGGCAGCCTGCCCATGTAGTACGCATAAGCCATGTGTCCCGCAATCATTAGCACCCCGCTTGTCAACATATAAACCGTGAACTGATCCATAAAACGGTCAATTTTCTGCATCGGCATATCACCTCGCATATTTAGCCTCCTTTCGCATGTCGTTGATAGCGTACCGGACGTTAATTCCCACATATCCACGCCTGGCTTGGTTGCATTTAATACGACTTTCGCGTTTATTTTCTTTGGCTACTTTAGTGTGGCATTCAGGGCAGAGCGTCTGGTTTATGCGGTTACGCCAAAACAGGGTTCCGCATTGACAGGTTGCTACCTCTTCGATTTTGATCACCCCTTTACAGGAAAATGTTTCCTCCCATCGAAATTTGGTAACTAGAGGGAGGTGATTAATTATGGCTGAATATGCAAAAGAACTTTATTTGCAAATAATGAAAATGATTGAGATTAAAGAAGTAAGACTTAAAGAGAATCAAGATACGAAAGTTACGCTTCTGGATTATCCCGGTTTTGAGATAACTGAGATAGGTCGCCTAGGAAACGAATACCTTTTCTTCTCGGGACAGACTTCTGAGTCTTCCGAAACCACTCTTCTCCTTCCTGTTGAACCGCTTCCAATAAGGATTGATGTAGTGGACTTAAAGGACTCGTCGCTTGCAAGATCAAGGAAGAAAATTGGATTTTGTGGAGACATTGCAGATAATTAATAATTACATCTAGCTTTTGATTGATTTCTTTACCGTCACTATTCGCAGTAGTGGCGGTTTCTTTTTGTTCTGGCATATGTATCGCCGCCTCTCGTTTACGCTCCATACTTAATCGCCATTTCCTTTACAATCGCTACATAACCCTCAATGAGCTTCTTATCGTCGCCGATCACGTCAAGCTGGTTCAGCTTGTCCCTTTTTGATTTGCAAACTCCTTCGTCGGCCATCCGGCGCCGTTTGTTGGTTAATCGGCATTGTAGGTCTACCCCGAAGCGTTCGTCCAATAGCTTGTACGATTCGGCACGAATATCTTTTAGGTGCTCATATCCGCCGAGTTTTAAGGCCATCTTACTTAGTAGCGCCGAGCTGTCTTTACGCCAGTCGTGCGGGTTTAGGGCGACTACATCGCGGATACCTTGAACCTCATCCGATAACTTCAAAATTTTTTGTTCCTGGTCGGCTGCTTGCTGAGCTACTGCCGCAATGATTTGCGCTTGCGTCAGTGCAGGTAAGGTTTGATGCTCCATTTGATTAAACTTGCTTACATAGGCCGCTGTGAATAATACGCCTTTTTCTCCGGTGAGTTTGTTTGCTACCATTTCGCAGCCCATTTTTGTGATGAGGTAGCAGGGTAATGTTCGTCCGGTACTGTCTTTGTATTCCGATTCGATGAAAAATTTACTCGGCGCAATTTTGCGCTCAGTATCGGATTCCATAGCCCCGACATAGATTCTAATGTCCCTCAATAAGTCTTTGTGGTTTTTCCCCACCATTTCGGCCACTTGCCGACTTTCAACCAGTAATTGGCCATCCTGGTTGATTATTGTTAGGTCTTTCATTGGTCTAGGCTCCTTTCTATTTAGTCAATCGAGCTTCTTCAAATTCGTGTAAGTCTTCTTGTCTAATTCGATAATCTCTACCAATTCTTACAGCGCCAAGTTTCTTTTCACGAATCCATGCCCAAACAGTGATTTTTTTTACACCGTATCTTTCGGCAATATCTTCACAAGTGAAAAACTTTTCCATTACTTCGCCTCCTTTTTATAAAATTACGTAAAAAAAGCCGCGCTTAAATACGCAAATACGAATTAAATAGTTGCGTTTAGTTCGGTTTTGTGATACATTATTCTTGTTCAGGAAATAATATTTACGCAAAACCGAATTCTCCCGAAAGTTTTCGCAGGAGGTGTGTTATTTATTACGTTTTTCTTGGTATGGTTATATAATAATTCAATTTTGCGAGTTAGTCAATACAATTTTGCGAGTTTTGTCAGGAGGTAATTTATTTGTCCGTTATTGAAAGGATAATTGAAATACTTGAAGCCAAAGGGATTCCTCAAAAAGAAGTTTGTACTGCTCTAGGAATCAACTCTTCTACTTTTAGCACATGGAAAAAGCGTTACAGCAATGTCCCTACTGACAAAGTATTAATGATAGCGAGTTTCTTAAAGGTTCCAGTTCTCTATCTTTTAACAGGAGAAGGGAAAAAAGAACTAATAGAATTATCCGACCAAGAAGAAGAATTACTTAGGATATTTAATTCTTTAAGCATGAAAGATAAAACCGCCCTACTATCACGTGCCTATGAATTAGAAGAACAAAATAAATAAGCCTGTCATATAGACAGGCTTAAACTATAAAGAAAGGAATTATAAATGTGAAAGAAACTAAAACCCCTTCAAAACTTACCCCAAAACAAGAAGCAATTGTCGATATTTTAGTTGGGGTATTAAGACGAGAAAAAGAAAAACAGAACAAAAACCCAACAGGAGGTTAAATATGGCATCGTTATTTAAGGATGGGAAAACCTGGTATTATTCAATCGATATTGGAAAAGATCATAACGGAAAACGCAAAAAACAAAAGCGAGGAGGTTTCCGTACTAAAAAAGAAGCTCAAGATGCAGCAGCATTAGTCCAAACAGACTTATTACACAATACATTTGTTATAGAGAAAGACATAACTTTTAGAGAATTTTCCAAAGACTGGTTTAAAAACTACTCTATGCAAGTTAAAAAGTCTACTGCAAGAATACGACAACATGAAATTGATAAACTTAAGCAATACTTTGACCTTATTAAAATGAAAGATATAACAAAAAAGCAATATCAGGATTCCTTAATTGATCTACAGAAAAATGGTTTTGCTACCAACACAATCTCAGGAGTTCACGGTACCGCCAGAATGATATTTAAAAAAGCAGTTGAACTAGACGTTATTAAAACCGATCCTACTCAATATGCTAGACCTCCACGCAAGGTGGAAACACTAGAAGAAATTGAAAAATCTACAGACATTCCTAACTATCTTGAAAAAGACGAACTATCAACTTTCCTGCGCTTTGCCCATGATGCAGGGATGGAATTTGACTACACAATATTTTTAGTGCTGGCTTATACCGGAATCCGTGCAGGCGAATTATGCGCCTTAAAATGGCAAGATATAGATTTTAATGAGCAGACAATCAAAATAAGCCGTACATATTATAACCCCAAAAATAATATTCAAGACTATGAGTTACAGCCACCAAAAACCAAAACATCCAGGAGAACTATTCATGTTTCTAAGCGAGTGATCAATGAATTAAAAATTCATCGCGCTAAACAAAATAAATTTAAAATGCTAAATAAAGACAGATGGCATGATGAAGACTTTGTATTTTGTACAAACCGTTATCCAGGATACCCAATATATATTAAGTTGATCGAAAATCGTATGGATAGACTACTAAGAATATCAGGTTTAAACCAAGAGTTAACCCCTCACAGTTTACGTCACACCCATACTTCTTTATTAGCCGAGGCCGGTGTAAGCCTAGAAGAAATCATGGAACGGCTAGGCCATTCCGACGATGATACCACACGAAAGGTTTACCTGCACGTTACCAAGGACATGAAAAAAGAGGCCGCCCACAAGTTCGATACACTCATGGACAACCTCTAATTTTTTTAGGCTAATTCGGGTACTAAAATGGTACTAATCGGCACTTTTATAACTGCAATCTACTGCAATTACTAAGCTCGATGGGCTTATGCTACATCATACCGCCCATACCACCCATACCACCCATGCCGCCCATACCGCCCATACCGCCGGCAGGCATAGCTGCTTCTTTTTCAGGTTTATCAGCAACAAGGGTTTCGGTGGTCAAAACCATAGCCG
>Ga0316604_10001583_pt1 | contig 19535 bp, 14 predicted proteins | sample OWC_soil_day20_C_FD_207650 | JGI IMG/M metagenome (GOLD analysis project Ga0316604, IMG submission 207650) | Wetland soil microbial communities from Old Woman Creek delta, Ohio, United States - OWC_soil_day20_CT | ecosystem: Environmental > Terrestrial > Soil > Wetlands | place: USA: Ohio...
CGTTGGCTGCTTGGTGTATGTTATTAACAAAGACCCTCATATCATCTAAATTAGTTTTAGTACTATCGGCCAATTTTCTAATTTCATTAGCCACAACAGCAAACCCTCTGCCAAATTCCCCTGCACGAGCAGCTTCGATAGAGGCGTTAAGAGCTAACAAATTAGTCTGCTCGGCTATGGCTTCCACGCCATTGACAATTTCACTTACTTTAGCAGCCATATCTACCAACTGTGCTATTTGCTCACTCATAGTAGTTGTATCTTTTACAACATTCTCTTTTAATGTATTAACTTCAGTTAATTGAATCATACTTTCATCATTTTTACGAATTAAATTATTAGAGGACTCTGATAGCTGATTCATTGTAGCAGAAGTATGACCGATTGTCTCATTCACATCATTCATACTTGCGGTGATTTCCTCAACTATAGCAAGGTTTGATTCACTTAATGCCGACATATTCTGTGCAAAATCAATCAGTTTATAGGCCGAGTGTGTCATTTTAACATCAAATTCACTTAAAGAGGATATAATACTTACCATTCGTTTAGAACTTGCCGACATTTTCTTTTCACTTGCTAGCAACTTATCAAAGTGCTTGAACAGTGTTTGATGAATGGGATAATCAACCGTTAGCCCCGCAACTGCCTTGCCATTAAGCCGGTCTTCCACATTTTGAATTATACAAAGTGCTTCCTTGCATGGTGCGTTTTTTTTAAATAAATTCATAGCAGTATTTCCTCCCTCACTATCCTAAGCATGCGCAGCAATAACAAAATTTATAAGACTAAAATGTAAATCAGTTAACGCCCTACACCACTCTGTAAATATTACCTATTACTATCTCATTATTCCTACCAAAGCATAAAATCCCTGCTAGGTTATGCGCAATTAGACAAAAATTCTCACAACTGTTCACACATAAAAATTAGTGTCAGGGCAAAATATACCCTCAAGTCATCATATTTTCTTAATATAGGGAAAGAATTTTACATCTTCCTTAACCATATGTCCCATTACAACATCATCGACAATATAGGAAAGGAATGCGGCGGTATGAAGCTTCCCTTTTTGGTAACAGTCTTTGAAATATAACGCTTTTCGCACTAAATCTTCATGGATTTTGGTATGCTGTGCAACATCGGGATAACCCGCATCAACTAGAATTTGCTCCTCAGTTTTAAAATGATAGACGATATGGTTTAAAAGCATATCCAACTGTTCTAGCCCTTTTGCCGACTCTGCATATAGCATAGTAACCAAACTACCGGCTTTTATTAAAAGTTCCCGGTGCTGTTCATCAATTTGTGTGTGGCCACATTCCCATTCACCCCGCCACTCCAGTTGTACAGTAGCAATAGGCATTGTTGCCTCCATGCAGGCAACCACGCGGTTCCGCCCCTGATTTTTCGCTTGATACAAAGCATTATCAGCTCTTTTATACCAGCGTCTGAATGATTCTGCTCTTAATCTTTCGGCAACGCCAAAACTACCGGTTATCTTCCCTGCCTTCGAACTCAGGTTGGCCGCTAAAGCTTGCCGCAGCTTTTCCGCAACTATCATCGCGCCCTTTAGCGTAGTTTTGGGCATTATGACGGCAAACTCCTCACCACCAACTCTGCTTACCACATCCGAATTGCGTATACAGCTGCCAATTACTGTAGCTGTTTGTTTCAGTACCTCATCGCCAGTCAGATGCCCCCAAGTGTCATTTATGCGTTTAAAGTGATCCAAGTCAAAAATAATCAAAGCAAGCGGCTCATTAGCGCGATCAGCACGCTCCATCTCTGTTTCTATTCGTTGATCAAAAAAATGCCGGTTATATAACCCTGTCAATTCATCAGTAGTGGCAAGCGATTTTAACATTTCATTTGCTGCTTGTATTTTTTCTGTCAATTTCACAAGTTCATCATTCGTTTGCTGTAGCTTTATTTCTATCATTTTCTTTTCTGTAATATCTCGTGCCGAAGAATAGATATATTTCCCCTTAGGCCGGGACCGCCATTCTATGTATTTGTAGAAACCATCCTTATGGCGAAATCTGTTAATAAAGCTTACTACCGATTTCCGGGTTTTTAACTCCTTCATAGCAGCCAAAGTTGATGTCACATCCTCCTTGTGAACGAGGGAAAGAAATTGTCGGCCTTCAAGTTCCTCGACCTCATAATTTAGTACATTTTTGAATTCCTGGTTGACTTTAATAAACTTTCCCTCTGTATCAGCGACACATAACATATCTAGGTTAAGCTTGAAAACTTCTTCAAAATTATCCCTTTGCTGATTTTTCCCATTTATTTCCATGTATCTGGCCGCACAATAATATTTATCTACTGTAAACAAAGTAATACGTAGGCGCTTTTGGATCACACTAACATCTATATCCATAGTTATTGTATTTTTAAACAATGCAACTTTTCCAACATTTTTAATCCATTGTACTGTTTTTTCATTAACTACCGGATAAACTTCGCTAAATTTTTTACCAATTATATCCATTTTATTGATTTGAAAAAGATCTTCCATAGCATGATTTATGCCTATAAACTCATAATCGCAGGGAACCGCCTTATCATCCAAGATAATTTTCTGGTACGAAAGTGCAGATGGTGATCCTTCAAAAAAAGCTCTAAGATACTGTTCTGTAAAATTCATAAGTTATACACCTCCGTATTATTATCATATAATTTCAACATTCTATGAATTGTTTTATACAATGTTTTCAATTAGGCAAATGATAATAATCAAGCGTCCGCAATCTTTCAACGTCTCCATTGCTCAACAAATAGTAAAAAAGTAGCAATACCTATTTTTTGTAGGTTATTGCCACATTCTCTTTACTACATGATATTTCCTGCAAATTTTGTATCCTATTAAGTTAGTAACTAGGTTTGTTTTAGGATTGTCCTACCGGACATAGCTTCAAGCAGTTAAAACACATATACTGATTTCCTAAATAAGCTGCTTGTTTCAACCGGGCATATTGCTCACTCATCAGCAGCTTTTTTTGTTCTTCCGGCGAACTGCCTAACCGCTGCAGCTGAAAACCGATATCAGCGACCAAACCATAGGGCTGAGAATGACCTAAGCATTTCATTACATCGGTTTTCCCTTCCTCATCCAATGCTCTTCCTGGGCAATTTTTCACACACAGATCACAATGAATACAAAAATCCTGTTCACATTTTGGCGATGGTTGCAAGGGAAGATTCGTAATAATACTCGTATAGTTAACCCGCGTCCCAAACCGGGGATGAATAACAAGATTATGGCGGCCAAACATTCCTAAGCCAGCGGCAACGGCAGCATGACGCTGGGAAAAATCTGCTATCGCCGGCCTGTCACTATGAATTTCGAAGGGGTAGGATATTGGTATCGTAGCAACCTGCGCACCGTATTTACGCTCCAAAAAACGTGCAATCTGATAACTCGAGAACCTTGAAAATGAACCCAAATCTAAATAACCATTCATGGCAGCACCCATACTAGGGCTTTCGCAGCTTGACAAAACCTTAAATGCCAACACAATAAGCGATTTTGCAGCAGGCAGAAATTTGGTGATTTCGTAGGACTTGGGGCTGTGATAATCCTCGACACAGGCGAAACCAACATCATCTACGCCTAACTCCAGAATATAATTTTGGATTTGTTTCTCCATTACATTTCACTCCTTATTGTTTTACGTGTACATACACTAATATTGCTAAAAATTTATGGTACTAGCGCTTCTAGTTTTGAAATCAAATAGTTAAACTGTTCTACCTCTGTATCTCCCAAATATTCCTGCAGTGATGCCTGCGCTTCATCCCATAATGTCGTCGCTGTACTTAATGCGGATTTTCCAGCCTCGGTAAGTATTACTTGCCTTGAACGTGGGTCCTCGCCAATATTGATTTTTATGAAACCCATTTCACTGAGCGGCTTCATATTGCGGTTCAGGGTAGTTCTGTCAATTCGCATAAATTTAGCCAGTTCACTGATTGTAACCGGCTCTACCTGCTCAAGATGCCTCAATAGCGAATACTGTGTAATTTTAATTCCGCTTGGTGCCAAAACCCTTTCATATAATTCGGTCACCGCACGTGAAGCCCGCCGTATATTAAGACATAAGCATGGGCTGGGAATCTTAGGATAGCAGCCAACAATATGTTTCATTGCGCTAACACCTTTCAATGTCACGAGTTAAGTGTGTATACACATATATTATTACTTATTATAATATAACCAAATACCTGTTGTGTCAATACTTCCATTTAGCGCTTTAGGGACCAGTCGATAAGTATTGTACAATAAATTAATGACGCACAGCAAAAAATTCCGGAGGTACTTTGGCATCAATTGTAAAATATTACTATATCTACTATTCACGCGAAGTTTTGACTATTTCAACAAATTAAAATGGAGGATACTTTATGAACATTAGAAAAAAGCTAACCTTATTACTATTGCTAGCAAGTGCATTGCCACTACTTATTTTTATCGGTATTAACTTGAACAATTCTCTACAACTTGCGCAAGTAACCGCTATGTCGGAGAATTCAAAACGGGCGGAAATTGTGCAAGAGAAAGTAAATAGCTTCATTGATAAAAATATGTATGGTGTGAAAGTACTGGCGAAAAATCCTACTATTAGCTCTTACGCTGCTCATGACCCTAAAGAGATTAAGTCTATTATTGTTGATGCTGCAAAGATATACACAGATTTTAATCCTATGGTCGTTACTAATTATATTGGAACACAAGTTGCAAGAAATGATAATGCACCACTGACAAATGTCGCCGACCGCAATTTTTTCAAATTGGCCATGCAGGGACAAGCAGAAGTAATCTCAGAAATTCTTGTCAGTAAAGACAACGGGCACCTTATCGCTGTACTTGCTGCTCCAATAAAAGATGCCGTGAGTGGTAATGTAACAGGTGTTATCCAGGGAACGGTTGAACTTTCCGTACTAAATGAATTTGTAAAGAGTCTATCTAGTGATACTGTTACTGTCTATATCCTAGACCGGGATGGAAAACTACTGGCTCATCCCACGAAAAATCTTCAGAAACCGGAAGAACGTATTGACTTAACCAATTACAGCTTTGTAAAGAATGGTTTGTCAGGACAGAGTGGTGCTGAAGAAGTTATCATGGGTGAGAAAAAAATGCTGGTAAGCTATATAAAAGATGAAAAATCAGGTTGGCTAATCTGTACAGAAGTTCCTGACAGTGTTGTGAGTGCTCACAGCCTAACAGCGGCTATGAAACTTTCTCTTGTTGGTTTGTTTTTGATCCTACTAACAGGTGCAGCAGCTTATGTACTTTCTACTATCGCAACAAAGCCAATTCTCTCCCTAGTATCTGCTGCCAATCGTATTGCCGAAGGTGATTTAACAGGTAAAAAGCTGACAGTAACATCAACAGATGAACTAGGATTATTGGCGGAAGCTTTCAATACTATGGTCATTAACCTAACTCAGCTCATCCGTAAGATACAGGGAAATGCTGAACTGGTTGCGGCTTCCTCGGAACAACTCAATGCAAGTTCTGAACAATCCGCGCAAGCTGCTAATCAAGTAGCTGCCTCCATAACTGAAGTAGCGCAAGGCGCAGATAAACAGCTGGTTGTGGTTAATTCAGCTTCTACCATAGTGACACAAATGTCTGAGAATATTAGTCTTGTAGCTGCTAATGCCAATGCAGTTTCAGCGCAGTCAGCACTAACCGCGGAAACTGCCCAAGAGGGTGGCAAAGCAATACAAAATGCTGTCAAACATATGTCTGAGCTTGAAACAACTGTAAACTCGTCCGCAAAGGTAGTAATTGAACTGGGAGAACGTTCTAAGGAAATTGGGCAGATTGTAAATACGATTTCCGGTATAGCCGGTCAAACCAATCTCCTCGCTCTGAACGCAGCTATTGAAGCCGCACGGGCTGGCGAACAAGGCCGTGGGTTTGCTGTTGTTGCTGAAGAAGTCCGGAAGCTGGCTGAACAGTCCCAAGTTGCAGCCAAACAGATTGCAGACCTGATTAGAGCCATTCAAAACGAGACCGATAAAGCAGTGCAGGCTATGGATGACGGCACTAGTAAGGCTAAAATTGGTACAAGCGTAGTAAATGAGGCAGGTATTGCGTTCCAAAAGATAGTTAGCATGATTGCCGAACTTTCACATCAAGTTAGTGAAATATCAGCTGCTATTCAAAATACTGAGAATGGAAGCCAGCAAATTGTGTCGGCAGTCAGAGATATCGCTGCTTTGACAAACGCAGTAACCAGTGAAACACAAACAGTATCGGCAGCTACCGAGGAACAATCAGCAGCCATGCAGGAAATTGCTTCTTCAAGCCAAAGCCTTAGCAAAATGGCTTCAGAACTGCAAGAAGCCATTGATAAATTTCGTACCTAAGCAAATTAAATGTGAACAACAAATAATCAAAAACAAGCCACAACTCACAAACTTGGAGTTGTGGCTTGTTTTTGGCAATCTACTTGCTGGCTAATTCTTTGATACTTGCCACCAAAGCTCCAAGCAGACGGTGAAACCCTCGCGGGTTTTGTGCGGGCACCCGATATTGCTTGTTAATTTCCACCTGCACAGCGGGAATTTTCAGTTCACGGGCCACATAATTGGTTATCGTATTAAGACCTGTTGCGGCAAAATGTTCCTTGGAAATTCTGCCTAACCCGAACTCCCGAAAATTATGCTCTAGAATTTCTACCAGCTTAGGCTTAGCTAAGAGGGTTTTCCCATAATTTGTGCCAAAGTCTACATCGAATTCCTGCTCACGTGCTGCGCCGTGGATGTCTAATACGAACTTCACCTTTTCCCGGCTACAAATCTCAGCAATTCTTTCTTTGTAGATGCAGGGGTTATCCATATTAGGATCGCCGCCATAAAGCTTAGTTGTTGCAATCGCATGACAACCTGTCAATTTGCTTAAGAGGTATACAATAGAGCCTGTGAACTGATCTGACATCTTAATTTTTTTTTGCCGATAATGCCTAACAGCATGCGGCGCGGATAGCAAAACAGGTAGTTTCCCCAGAGAAACCCAGAACGGTTCTTCCTGCTTGGGGTTAACGCTTTTATCGGTCTTATAGAAATGTACTCTTTCTATACTCACTGCTTCTGCATTACTGCGTGCCCGGTTAAACTCTTGCAGAATATCTTCTTGTGGTCCCAAATATAGTAACCCCCGGTTTCTTGGATAAAATGTGCAGCTTTTATCGCATAAATTTAATACAAACCGTTGTCCCTTGCGGTGAACTCCGGATACCCAATTCCGCATTATGGCGCTCTGCAATGCGATAGCAAACCGGTAACCCCAAGCCAGTGCCATTTTCCTTGGTCGTTACGAAGGGTTTACCCAACTGCTGCAAAATTTCAGCAGGTATGCCCGGTCCATTGTCTTTCACTTCCAGGAAGATTGCTTCACTACTGCAATAGGTTTTAATCCTAACATGTCCATTGGGCGCCATTGCCTCCATCGCGTTTCGCAGTAAGTTTAAGAGCAACTGCCGCACTTCACTCGGATCAAACTCGTTATCCGGAGTATCGCCTTTTTCGACAATAACGTTATGTCCTAGCCGAAATGCATCAGCCTGAATTAAAGGGAACATGGTATCAATTATAGCATTTAAGCTCCCACGTTGCCTGACAATCGCCTTATTTTTAGCAAGCGACAGAAATTCGCTAATGATAGTGTTGGCTCGATCCAATTCTTCGATCATGGTGCTCAGTTGGTCCTGATAATTAGCAAATTCTGTCCGTCTTTGAAATAACTGCAAATATCCCCGAACTGTGGTCATGGGGTTGCGAATCTCATGACCAATACTTGCCGCCATTTCGCCGACAAGGTTGAGACGATCCAACCGCTGCATTTCGGCCTCTAGTTCCTTTTCCTTAGTTATATCTTGAGCTATACCGATCCGACATATTTCCCCCTGCAGATGGATAAGTGCATTTGACATTAGTATCGTAACAAAGCTGCCGACTTTTGTTCGCAACCGAAACTCGCAATTTGGGACTTCCTCTTTTGTGACCAAGTCTTCTTTTAGCGTTTCTATTTTCTTGTCATCTTCTGCCCACAAGTTCAATTCCTGAGCCGTGTGCCCCTTCACCTCATCCCGCGTATACCCAATAACATCCAAAAAACGCTGATTCACCTCGATAAATTTATCATCAGCCATGCTAACGATAACTACCATCGCACTCTTGCTGTGGAAGGTTTTATGAAACAGTTCTTCTGACTGGCGCAAGGCTTCATCAGCTTGCTTGCGGCCTGTAATGTCCGTGAAAATCAAAGCAAACTGGTTTCCCTTGTGCAGCGAGTAAGCATAAATACTATACCACCGGTGTAGATTTCTGTTATACTGCTCAAAATGCATCGCCTGGCCAGTACGTACCACCTCGGCATATCGTGCTATCGCCACTGCACCAAATGCTGGAAAGAATCCGCTATAGCCTTGTCCGAGAATTTTATCCCGCGATAACCGTATCAGTTTTTCATAGCCAGGATTGACATCAAGCACCACCGCATCGACTGGTTGTCCGCACTTATCATAAATCAGCTCATAGAGCCCAAAGCCTTCACCCATCGACTCAAATAAAGACCTGTAACGTTCTTCACTTGTCCGCAGCGCATATTCCATTTGCTTTTGTTCTGAGATATCTTTCGTACTTACCAAGAAAAATTCGACCTGTCCCTGTTCATCTATTTCTGGTATAACATGGACATGATAATACCTGCTTTCGCCATGCACCGTAAAAAGGTGCACATCATATTCTACGGCCTGGCCTGTCCGCAATACTTCTTCGAATTTAGACTGGTCAGGGTAAAAAACAGTCTCAGCAGTAATTCCTAACTCCCTTATCGCTGTTGGGTTAGCATAGATACACCGAAACTCCCTGTCAAAGCGGCTAAACGCAAGTGGCATATTCTCAATCAACATCCGGATTTGCAACTCTTGCCGGAGTAGTTTTTCCTCGGTCGCCTTCTTTTCTGTGATGTCACGCCAAGTGACTGCAATCTCATCATTCAGTTTGATAACGTTCATATCAAAAATTCGGGTAGGAGAAAAATGGTTTTCATTAGCGTGAACTGGTACACATAGGTTTATCTGTTCGCTGGTCTCAATCACATGGCGAAACGCCTCGAATTGCTCTGCTGATTTAGGCAGAGGAAATAACTCCAGCATTGTCCGGTCGCGAAATTCGTCTTGAGTAATACCAATGTCGCGGCAAGCCGCCGCATTAACATATTCGTGGACAAAATCCGTAATTTGCCCTGCAGCATCACGCTTAGCCTGCAGCAAAACAAAACCATCTATCATCGTATCGCAATATCTTTGGAAACGTTCCTCTTTTGTTTGGGCACTTTGTGCTTCTAACTGGCTAACGGGCATAACTAGAGACGTTTGCTTCGCTATTTTTGCCTGATTCAGCTCGCTGAGTTTCATACGGCACACCTCCGCCATTCCGCAAGCATTTTCCATAATAGGCTATATATGGTACATATATTATTATTTTTTCGACATCAGCCTTTATTCTCCTGCTTTCCTCTCTCTAATCAATTATCTCTAATCCATCAAACTGCATGTTGTAGTACTTAGCGTATAGACCATTCTGAGCCAGCAGCGTTTGGTGGTTGCCGCACTCTTGTATCTGCCCGTCGTTGATTACGATAATTTCGTCCGCATGACGAATGGTGCTCAGGCGATGAGCGATAATAATTGTTGTCCTCTGCCTGGCCAGTTCTTCCAAGGCGGCTTGAATATGCCGTTCGCTCTCGTTATCAAGCGCTGAAGTCGCTTCATCTAAAATCAAAATCGGCGGATTTTTAAGGAACACACGCGCAATCGCAATACGCTGCTTTTGACCGCCGGACAGACGTATGCCCCGCTCACCAACATAGGTATCGTAGCCATCTTCCAGGCCAGCGATAAATTCGTGAATATTGGCCTTTTGTGCAGCTGCGACAATCGCTTCTTCAGTCGCGTCCGGCCGCCCGTAAGCAATATTATCCCGTATGTTACCGGCAAATAAATACACATCCTGCTGCACAATGCCAATGGCATTGCGCAAAGAGGTAATCGTCAGGTCACGCACATCCTGGCCATCAATCAAAATCGCGCCTGCTGTCACGTCATAGAAACGCGGCAGCAAGGAACAGATTGTTGTTTTACCACCACCGGACGGGCCAACAAGCGCGATGGTTTTTCCGGCCTCAACCGTAAAATCAACCTGATTAAGCACATCATTGTTCCCCTCATAAGCAAAGGAAACCTGGCAGTACTTAATGCACCCTTTTACGTTGGTAAGGGGAGTAGCCGCTTCCTTGTCCACAATTTCCGGCTGTGTTTGCAACACCTCGGCGAACCGTTTAAACCCGGCATAGCCTTTTTGAAATTGCTCGGTAAAGTTGAGCAACACATCCAGTGGATTGATGAAAATAGCGATATAAAGCGCATAAACCGCCAGGTCAGTGGCCTCTAACTGACCTTTTCCGATGAAATAGCCGCCGCTTACCAGCACAATTACATACAGCAAACCTTCCAATAACCCATTACCGGCATAAAAGCTCCCCATGATTTTGTACACGCTTTCTTTCGATTCGAGAAATTCAAGATTGCCGCGGCGAAATTTTTTCTGTTCGATCTCTTCATTAGCAAATGACTTGATCACGCGAATACCGGCAAGGCTATCCTGCACGAGGGCATTGACAGTAGCAATCCGTTTACGGTTTTCCAAAAAGAGTATTTTCATGCGCTTATTCTTGTAGTAGCTGAAAATAGTCATACTCACCGCGATACTAAATAAGATCAGTGTCATCGGTATATTAATCATCAGCAACAAAATGAAGGAACCGATCAATTTGAGACAAGAAATGAAAATATTTTCCGGGCCGTGATGAGCTAATTCAGAGATATCAAATAGATCAGACACCAGTTTAGACATCATCTCGCCGGTATTGTTCTTATCATAATAGGAAAAAGAAAGGCGCTGCAGGTGATCAAACAAATCTTGCCGCATATCGCTTTCCATCCTCGCACCCATCACATGCCCCCAAGTCGTAATGTAATATTGACAGCCATAACGGACGCTGTATAAGAGCATCATTCCCGCACCGACATAGCCAATAATGGCAATAAACTCCATCGGTTGCTTAATTAATAAATTTTTTGTCAGGTAATTGAGCACCTGTGGGAAAACCAGATCAATGGCCGAGACAACAATAGCACAAGCCATATCAATATAAAAAAGTCGCCGATACGGCTTATAATAATGCAAGAAACCAGCAAAAATAGACATCCGCAACACCTCTCCCTATGAAAAAATCATCCATTATCTAACCTCATTTTTTCCCAAACTCCGGTAATGGCCTTACTATGCTTTTGCCTCAGCCATTCACCAATATCTTTACCTTTTAATTCGGCAGGGACAACATCCTGCTCCAGAGACAGGATTGCCTTAAACGGGCTCAAAGCCGGAATGTGTAATTTTATTGCCTGTGAAATAATATCAAATTCCGCTACAGTCAGCGAACCACGCCTCAGAGTATCAATTGCGGCTACAATTTTTTCCGGGTCGGGGACCGCCAGCAATGTCACAATTTTACTGGCAGTTACAGACGCAGTAAGCCAGTCACCAGGCAACGTCATGCGACTATTCCAGTGTGATAGACTTTGGTGATCCATCGCAAGGCTCAAACTGACAAACCTTAGCTTTGGACTTGACGTAGCTTTTGCCACCGAATCCAGACGATCCATCGCAATAGTAAATTGGTCTGGGGGTAAGTTCGCTATTTCTTCAAACACACGCGGCAGTAAATTGCTCTGAACCAAAACCTTAAAAAAGCGGGACGGGGACGGGGCGTCGTTCAAAACCTTTGTCAATTCGGTAAGCACCCGTTCAGCAGGTTCGTCGCCAAGTTCATCAGCAGCGACACCTGCAAGAATCAGTGTCTCCTCATCAATGGCAAAATCTAAGCGCGCCGCTTGTCCTGCAAGCCGCAAGGCACGTATGGGATCATCAACAAAATGCTGACTAGTGGCACGAAGTATCTTGTTCCTAATATCCTGGATTCCATGGAAAGGATCAATCACTTCGCCAGTCAAACTATCTACGGCAATAGAATTCACGGTTGTATCACGCCGAAATAGATCTTCTTCAATGGTTATCTTCGGGTTTGATGCAATCTTGAAACCTTTGTAGCCACTGCCGGTCTTTCGCTCCGTTCTGGCAAAGGCAACCTCACACGGTCGGCCATCGATGACCAGTCGAAAAACCGGAAAAGACTTGCCACATTCATCGGCTTCAGGGAAAAGTACTTTGAAGTTCTTCTTAACCATGCCAACTACGCAGAAATCAATGTCTTTCGGCGCAATTCCTCTCACCATATCACGGACACAGCCACCGACTCTATAAAGGCGTCCCCCATTCGCGAGAATGGTTTCCGCAAAAGTTTGCTCTGCTATGACATTGCTACTCACCAGGATCGTCCCCCCTGATTATATTTTTTCATTTAATCTCCAATACATACAAACCCCAGGCTCCAGTGCTGGAGCCTGGGGTTTGTATGTATTGTCATTTCGTTACCAGTAGTAAGTTATCCTTGTTCTACTCTTTCGTCAATTGTAAAAGTTTACAAGTAGCTGCCTTAGGATCTGCTGCAGCAACAATGGCTGATACCACTGCCACCCCATCTACACCTGTATTCATGACATCGCGGATATTACTCCCATTAATTCCGCCAATGGCGACAATAGGAATCTTCACCTTAGCTTTAATAGCTTTCAATTCTGCCAAACTGACACTATCGGTATCATCTTTGGTATTTGTAGGGAATACAGCTCCGATGCCAAGATAGTCAGCACCTTGGTCTTGCGCCAGCAAAGCTTCTGCCAGCGTTGCCGCAGATACACCAATAATTTTATTAGCGCCTAACAGTTTTCTGGCCACTACTAGCGGTAGATCTTCCTGCCCAATATGGAGACCAGCCGCATCTACCGCCAACGCAATATCTGCCCGGTCATTCACAATCAGCGGCACACCATATTTTTCAGTAACACCTTTTATCACTAAAGCCACTTGATAAAATTCTGCTGAGGACAGATTCTTTTCCCGTACCTGTACCACCGTTACGCCACCCTGAATCGCTTGTTCCACAGTCTTTGCCAGATCTTTATCTCCAAGCAAACCTCTATCTGTTACTAAGTATAATGAATAGTTACTCTTCCTGTTATCCATTCGTAATTCTGCCACCTTTCCTTATAGCTTCCGGCGTCAGCGACCATACTGCATCAAACAAACGAACCCGAAAGGTTCCAATACCTTCTCCCGCCTGTAATGATTGCTGCGCCAACTCGCCAGCTAATCCCATGGTCATCACGCCGGCAACTGCCCCGGCAAACCAATCATCTGTTACGCCACAGTAACAAGCAATCAAGGAAGTGGCCATACAACCAGTACCTGTTACCTGCGACAATATTGCATGACCATTATTGATACGACACAGCTGCTTCCCATGGGCAATAATATCCTGCTTTCCCGTGATAGCAATTACGCAACCCAGTTTCTGAGAAAGCTGCTGTGCCACCGCTTCTCCATCTACCTCGTCGGCAACAGAATCAACACCTTTAATATCTGCAGCAACTCCGGCAATAATTTTCAGCTCCGACATATTGCCACGAATCACCGAGGGACAAACCTCCTGAATAATTCTCTTAGCTGTAGTGGTACGAAGAGCTGTAGCGCCCACCCCCACTGGGTCAAAAATAATGGGGATTCCTTTCTCCTTGGCTTTTTTGCCGACAGCCACCATGGATTCAATACTCCGGGAATTCAACGTTCCAATATTTAATACCAAGGCGGCCGCAAACGATACCATTTCTTCTACTTCCTCAATATCATCAGCCATAACCGGCGAGGCACCAATTGCCAAGGTTATATTAGCACAATCATTTACCGTTACGTAGTTAGTAATATGATGCACTAATGGTTTCTTCGTCTTCAAGGCTAAGAGGCTATTTGATATTTTTTGCAGTATTTCCATTGTTTCGTAACCCCCCATGTCACTTTATATAGTAACGCTGTTATCATCATTACTGGTATGGTAGCGCCTAATACAAAGTCCAGCTTAATAAACTGATAATACAAGCCTACTCCCAACGCCCAAATAAGCAACGCTCCCCAATTAATTAATATTTTAGCTTGAACCTTGCGATTTTTAATAATAAAATACTCTGTCAACAAAATGGCAAACAAGGGCGCAAAAACAGAACCAATGGCCAGGAGGAAATTCTCATACTGTTCAATATTAAACCACAGGGCAGCCATTGTGCCAATCACCGTCATAACTAAAGCTACCCGTTTCTCATTGAGTTTCGGGAAAATATTTGCAAAACTTACACCTGCTGAATAGGCATCCAAAAAAGTAGTTGTTACTGTCGCCAAGATGACAATCCCCAATGCTGATAACCCTAGATTTGCGGCCAGCATCATGGCCGAAGGTTCTGCATTACCAGCAGCAATGGCAGCTCCCAGCCCAATAATATACATCCAGCAGCTGCCCGCAAAGTAACCCAAGCCACTCCCCCAAGCTGCGCTTTTATTATTTTTGGCAAAACGGGTATAATCCGCAATTAAGGGCAGCCATGAAAGCGGCATAATGACACTTAATTCTACAGCTTGGCCGAAAGACAGGCCTCCGGCAGGTGGCGCAGTTAACGCAGTGTTATTGTTAAATACAACAGTACTTAACACGATGGTGATACCAAGCAAAAGGAATACAGCTACCATATTGGCTTTTTTCAGGCCACCTTCCCGGCCAAGCGCAATCCATACGAGGACCAAGCCACCAATGCCAATTGTCCATACAGAAAGCTGATCTAGTCCCCAGAGCAGCTTACTAATCTCATTAGCTGAGCGGGCAGCCGCAATAATCATAACTGCCGTCCACCCTACCAATTGCAAAACATTTAACACCGAAAATAAATAAGATCCATATTCACCAAAAGAAATCCGAGTCGATACCAGCGCCGGTATCCGCTCCTGAGTACCAATTACCCCACCCAACACTAAAATGCCAGTTCCGACCACATGGCCAATCATAATAGCTGCTACGCCGCTGTAAAAACCAAGTGGAGCCAAAAGTCCGCCTGTTAAAATCTCAGCAATGGATACAGCCGCACCAAACCACAGAAACAAGTAATGATTAAACCCTAATACATGATTTTCATTCGACATCCAACATCCCACTCCTTTTTATAGAAATAAAAAGCACACCCATAAGGATGCGCTTAAAGTACAAAAAACTCTATACCATCATCCCTACGCTGGCATTACCCAGATCAGGTTAAAGGGTCATAGATTTTATTAGATCTATATCTCAGCCGGCCTTTCCAGCCCCCCTTGAAATGTCGATATTCTTTTAGGCTCATAGTAACATATCTAATCACTATTTTCAACTATATACGAGTAATTAACTAACAAATTCTTACAAATGATAGAAATACTGTCTAGCAAACAGGTGCAAAGCACGTTTGACTCTTACCAATATCCTTTTAAGGACAAATTTCCTTGACAACCACGCTTATCACCAAATAGCTTGCTGAATTGTCCTTCTATATATAAATTGCCGCTTAAACCAGCCTTTAACCCCAAATTGATTTGATACATATTGCTTCCAAGTCTGTTTTGGCTTTGCTCACCCGAAATATCGACAACATTATCGCCTTTAAACTCATGAATATAATTTACCCCCAACAGGGTAGTCATTAATTGTCCGTTACTTTGCATTACCGCCTTGCGCAGTTGCAGGCCTAGCCGCCCTTGTAAAGAGTCGCCTTCTTTTAGCGACACATTTGCCCCCACATTATCGGTAAAGTCTGTCTGATGAATGCCAATATATGATAATTGCACTTGTGGTTCCAGTACCAGACCGTGCTGCTGTTGAAAAGTCACACCATGTTCCAGCGAAGTAACAAACAGCCGTCCCGAATACTGCTGTTTAAGACCATACCCATAGTAACCTGGCACATTATTGGTAAAATCCAGATTGCCAAATAGTAAAGCTGCATTAAAATAGCCGGAACGGTTGGCCTCCATTGGCGTCCTGAATACAGAATAGAGGCCTCCATAATTTCCTGTTATCTCATTCTTTATGTTACTTGCCGTATTCCTTTGATTAGTTTCTCCATGTCCAGCAATGAATCCAATGTACACTTTATTCTTTTCCCCAACAGCGGCCCCTTTAACTAGCTTTTCCCATCCCAACTGCATGCCTTTCGTCTGAGCATGATAGTTGGAGTCAGAACCATTGGTGTAACTCGTATCATTGCCAAAAGGACTTACCCATATATCATTATTTTTTTTTCCTGCCACGACCCGAGAATTACGCAGCTCATACATATGTAGATCTAAATCGTCAACAACCCCTCGGCTTAGGTTTTGCCCATTGGTAATTGCCGCACTATAACTTGATAGATAATTAGGCGCATACAAGGCATATACCAGCCAGGACATTGTATTTTCAGGCTGACCACTACGTTTCCAATACTGATAAGCTCCCCCACTACGATATTCACTTCCAGCAGCCATTGGCGCTGCGGTACCGGCAATAAGCTCAGTTCCCTTTGGTACGGAAATCACATAAATATCCTGTAAATCAGAACCCCAGCCAGCCAATATCGCCTGTGCATTGCGTGAATCTGCCACCGAATAGTATTTATCTGACCACCATGCACCTAAATAACCCTGGGTAATCTCATCTGATTTCAGATGATTGCCTCTGCGGACTAGTTTCATATCTTGCTCAGTTTCCACAATTCGAACCGCCGTATCAGTAATACCTGGCGTACTTGTAAACGAATAAAAATTACTATAGTAATTATTGTTGGCAAAATTAGTAAACCCAGCGGCTAGCAAAATTTGTCTCTTTTGTTCCAATAAAGCATCAGTGATACCAGGAACAATATTCACTGCACTTTGACCACTCACAATCTGTGCCGGGCTGGTTCCCTGGGCCTGAATCTGGGCATCAATCGCAGCAAGTGCGCTATTCCAGTCCTTAACCTGCTGGGACTCGGCTGCAACTGGTGTGAGGCTAAATAGCAATATTGCTACACTGATAATGGTGGTCGCGAATTGTTTCTGCCAATTTCTGAAACTACTTTTATAAGCTTGCATTGACATAGTCAGCTCTCCTGCTAAGATAAAAATATTTACTATCAATTATTTACCATAAAATATAAAAACTCCTGCAAGAAATTCATTCATACATTCATATTTGAAAGAATATTCTATTAATAATAGAATATATGAAATTGATAGGTCAGGATCGTAGCCATTACTTCCTGATTTAAAATGCGAAGGAGGCTATTCTATGAAAAGATTCGTGATATCTTTGCTGGCTTCAATACTGGTAGTTGGTTTGCTTGTCGGTTGTGGATCACAAAAGACTTCTGACCAGAAAGCGCCGGAAAAAAAGTTCATTAACATTGCAACAGGTGGTACAGCCGGAGTCTATTATCCCCTTGGTGGAGCAATCGCCGAAATCCTGAATAAAAATGTTCCTGGTATCAACGCTACAGCTCAAAGCACAGGCGCTTCGGTAGCCAACATCAATATGCTCAAAGAGAATAAAGTTGAGCTGGCTATGGTACAAAACGACACAGCGTACTATGCTTTTAAAGGGACTGAGATGTTTAAAGATAAACAAGTTGCCAACATCAGAGGTGTGTCTACTCTGTATAATGAGACCATTCAAATCATTGTCATGGAAGATAGCCCAATTAAGACAATAGAAGATCTAAAAGGAAAAAAAGTAGCTGTTGGCTCAATCGGCAGTGGCACCGAGGCTAATGCTAGACACATATTAGAAGTTTACGGTATTACATATAACGATTTAAGCCCCCAATACCTTTCCTTTGGCGAAGCTGCTAATGGTCTGAAAGATGGGAACGTTGATGTTGCATTTGTAACTGCAGGTGCTCCTACAGCAGCTATACAAGATATCGCCTTTCAAAAAAAGGTTAGATTGATTTCGATAGAGACTGATAAAGCTGATGCTTTGATCCAAAAATATCCCTTTTATGCTAAGCAGTTAGTAAAAGCTAATACCTATCCTGGACAAACAACCGATCTTGCTACCGTAGCAGTTAAAGCCATGTTGATAGTTCCTGAGAATCTGGATGTGGATACTGTTTATAACATGACCAAAGCTATTTACACTAATACCGACAGGTTAAAAGCCGCTCATAAGTTAGGCGAAGGTATTACTAGAGAAAGCGCCCTGGAAGGTATGCCAATTCCTGTTCATCCTGGTGCAGATAAATTCTTTAACGAAAAATAGAATTGGGGAGAATATAAAATGCTGGGATTGTTTTGTGCCATCCCAGCATTTTATTAGATATCATGGCAAAAAGAACGAATAACCGAAAGCCTTTCTTTATTACAATTATTTGCAGTGTACTGATTTGTATACTATTATATTGGTGGCTTACCCCACTAACTATCATTGTAAAAACAGAGGCCGGTACTTGTTTGGCCCTCCCCACCAAGCCAGGTGATACATTTAGCCTAAGGTTTATCCATTCGGTTCACAAAACACCGGTATGGGAAAATTTCGTTGTCACAGGTGTGGAGGGGCTGACACTTACATCAACTGAATATCGATCTTATGGCGTTGGTATGCCCTCACTCCCATCAGAAGGTGTTTTCACGCAATTAGATGATCGGTTTATTTTGACAAATTTGAATCGTTCTTTCACCCAAATACCACTACGAGTAGGCCCTGAGGCTCAATTATCCTTGGTTCACCATGGGCAGGAATACCCTATTTATGAATGGTTTAATCCTGGGTCATTGGTTGTCGTTGGCACAAGCTATGATTATCTATGGCTTATATCCGCAATTACTACAGTAAAATGAAAGCCCGGATTAACTAAAGGAGTGATTGACTTGGCGGAAAAAGAAGAATATAAGCAGTTTAATGCGGATGAAATACTGAAAGAGTTTGATTCAGAGGCTGACAAGCGTATCTTAACTGGCTTTATTGGCCGGGTGGTGTCGGCAATTGCAATTTGCTTTACGCTTTTCCAGCTATATACTGCAGTTTATGGGGTTCTTGATGCCCAGTTACAAAGAGCAATTCATCTGAGCTTTGGTATGGGTTTGATTTTTTTGTTATATCCTACCCGCCATTCTTGGTCGCGAACAAGTATCCATCCCTTTGATTTGTTGCTAGCTATTGCCGGTGCCGCAATTCCTATGTATGTAGTTGTGACATATCACCAACTCGTATTACGTGCCGGAACGGTTAGTGAACTAGATTATGCTATCGGTGGACTTGGAATTTTACTGGTTATAGAAGGCTGCCGTAGAGTAGTCGGCAAACCTATGGTTATTGTTGCGGTATTATTCATAGCCTATGCCTTTTTGGGCCCTTATCTTCCTGATATACTAGCCCATCGTGGCGTAAGTCCATCAGATTTGGTTGCTCACTTATATTTTACAACAGAAGGCATTTTCGGAATTCCGCTGGGAGTTTCATC
>Ga0316604_10001586_pt1 | contig 19522 bp, 17 predicted proteins | sample OWC_soil_day20_C_FD_207650 | JGI IMG/M metagenome (GOLD analysis project Ga0316604, IMG submission 207650) | Wetland soil microbial communities from Old Woman Creek delta, Ohio, United States - OWC_soil_day20_CT | ecosystem: Environmental > Terrestrial > Soil > Wetlands | place: USA: Ohio...
GGGCAATACGGCAATCTTCAATTCCTTGGATATTGCCGAAATAAATAAAACCATCAAAGCCAAACAATAGTACATCAGTATTAAGTTCCCGTTCCAGCTCTCTAACGAGCGCCTCGTTACGAATTTCTGTAAAGATACCCATAAAATACTTACCTCCTATATGGTTAATTAATCTTTATTTAGCCTACTATACTGTATGAGGAAAGAGGGAAGAGTGTTACTATTTAAATATAATAAAAAAGCTCGTGCCACAGGCACGAGCTTTAGATTTGAAATGAACTATTAGTCTTCTGTTATTTCAGAAAAATAAATTACAGTTACGATATCATCAGGAGTGATACTTCGTTCGTAAATTTTTTCAAAAAAGGTGATCAGTTCCTCGACTGATTTAATTTCAGGGTTTTGATGATCTAAATCACCGTGATTTAGTTGAGAAAATTTCTTAATGAGTACTTTATCAACAATCGCGGAATAGAGTTTTCTTTTAGGGCTAAATCTCTTTCCAAATGTAATGGAAACGATTGAGCTCTCTGGATATGAATCTCTTATATCCCCTAAGCGGATAGTGCAGTTTTTTGTGCGAGAAATTAATAATTCTTCATGATTGGGTGACTGAAAATTCAAAGCGAACATAATTATCCTCCTTAAGACGATTTTTTGATTTTCAATTATAGAACTACTATCACTTTTCGCGTTTTGTTAGCTAAATCCTGCAATTATATTAGAATAATATAATTTAATGATAAGCCTGTTACCAGCCAACTGCGACTGAACCTTTAAAGTGTTCTTGTATAAAGGTTTTTACTTCTTCGGAATGATAGGCTTTAATTAGTTTTTGCACTGAGGGGTCATCTTTGTCTTTAGTGCGTGCCACAAGAATATTCGCATAAGGAGAGTTGATATCTTCAACTGCAATAGCGTCTTTAGTCGGCACTAAACCAGCAGTGATAGCATAGTTGGTATTGATAGCGGCAATGTCGATATCAGCGAGTGAACGAGGTATTTGGGCTGCATCTAATTCTTTAATGGTAATGTTCTTAGGGTTTTCAATAATATCGGTGACTGCAGCTTTAAGGCCAGCTCCTGGTTTTAATTTGATTAAATTAACTTTTTCAAGTAATAGCAGTGCCCGACCGCCGTTAGTAGGATCATTGGGGACAGCGACAGTCGCCCCGTGAGGCAGGTCTGTGATATTCTTGATTTTTGTTGAGTAAATGCCCATTGGGAAGATTACAGTTTTGGCTAAAGTCGCGAGGTCATATTTACGGTCTTTAATGATATTATCGAGATAGGGCTGATGTTGAAAGCTATTAACATCAATGTCACCTTGGCTTAATGCAACATTAGGTTGGATATAGTCATTGAATTCCACTACTTGGATTTTCAAACCATCTTTTTCGGCCACTTTTTTTACGACATCCATAATTTCCGCATGGGGTCCGGCGGTAACACCGACTTTAAGTGTTTTTTCCACCTTTGCTGAACTTTGTTGACCGCATCCAGCAGACAAGCCTAGAATAAAGATCAGTGCAGATAGGGTAACAATTAATTTGATTGATTTATTCATATTGATATTCCTCCTATATTATAACCCTTTTAGTATTTTTATTATTTTAGCTTTTGTAACTTTTCAATGGCGGCTTCTAGTGTTGAAAATTGCTTGCAAAAGCAGAAACGTATAAAACGGTGTTTATCAGTAGCATTTTCTTTATAAAAACTAGAGCCAGGAACTACGGCTACACCAACTTTTTCGGCTAAGTAGCGGGCAAAATCTACATCATTGTTCCAGCCAAAGGAACTGAAATCAGCCATAATATAGTAGGCACCAGAAGGTCTGGCACAATTAAAACCAATGGCTGCCAGCTCCTTTAACATGAAATCCCGGCGCTCAGCATAAAAGCTTACCAGTTTTTTATAATAGTCCTCAGCAAAACCGAGGGCATGAGCAGCGGCGACCTGTAAGGGGGCGGCTGCACCAACAGTCAGGAAATCATGCATTTTGCGTATAGATTGGGTGATTTCAGGGGAAGCGATCACATAGCCTATACGCCAACCAGTGACACTGTATGTTTTAGAAATGCTGTTAATAGCAATGGTTCGCTCGGCCATGCCAGGTAAGGAAAAGAGGGGGATATGTTTTGCGTCATCATAGACGATGTGCTCATATATTTCGTCAGTGATTGCCAAAACATCATACTTGATACATAATTTTGAAATGAGATCCAGCTCTTCCCGGTTAAAGACTTTGCCTGTAGGATTATTTGGGGTATTAATAATAATAGCCTTTGTGCGATCTGAAAAAGCCGCTGTCAGCTCTTCCACATTAAAGTTAAACTCTGGGGGATGCAGTTGTACGTATTTGGGGGTTGCACCGCAGAGGATGGCATCAGGTCCATAGTTTTCATAGAATGGTTGAAAGATAATCACTTCGTCACCAGGGTTGACGGTAGCCAATAGTGTCGCCACCATAGCTTCTGTAGAACCGCAGCATACCGTTATCTGGCGCTCAGGGTCAAGCTCAATACCATAATCCCGTTTGTTTTTGGCGGTAATGGCATCTCTGAGGGATTTAGTGCCCCAGGTGATAGCATACTGATTATGGTTGTCAAGTATAGCCTCCACTGCCGCTTGTTTAATTTCATCGCATGCTGGAAAATCAGGGAAACCTTGTGCTAGATTGATGGCATTGTGTTTGGTTGCGATACGGGACATTTCTCTGATAACTGATTCAGTAAAACGGCTGGCTTTTTCTGAAGCATATCTGATTGAGTTTGCCTGAGATTGTACATTGTTCTTCATCATATCGACTCCTTTGTAATAAAAAAAACCTCTTCATAAGATGAAGAGGATTTTTGTAATCTTGATCTTCATCTATCAGGACTTATTCCTGTTGGAATTGGCACCTTTTTGCATTATGCAATGGTTGCCGTAGCTTCATTGGGCCAATCCCTCAGCTAACTCTTGATGAATTTATTTAGTTATTGTTGACAATTTTAGCATGGCTTAGTTTTAGATGTCAAGCATGATTTTTATAAAAAAAGATTAGCCGTGTTAAATGGTTGACATGTAAAGATAACAATACTATAATACATAGTAATAGATGAAGTCCCTATAGAGGAGACGTAAATGCATGACGAGTGTATCTAGGGATCCGCGGCAGGTATCACGATGTCGGTCTGAACCGAGGGATACAGGTGCGATGCTGCACTACACCGTGGGTATAAAAAACCCCAGCGGAAGGTCGTTATATTGACGATTTTCCACTGGGGATTATTATTTGAATGAGGAGGTTATTATATGAATAAAGAAACTACAAATTTTCGGTGGTCCTTAGCAATACTTATGTTTTTTATTGCATTTATTTCCTATATGGACAGAGTAAATTTATCAGTAGCCACTCCTACGATTATGCAGGAATTCAGTTTTAACAAAATGGATATGGGCCTGCTACAAACAGCTTTCTTTTTAGGGTATGCTCTGATGCAGATACCTGGCGGTATTATGTCAGAATATTTTGGTCATCGCCGGGTGCTGGCAGGTTCTGCTATCTGGTGGTCAGTGTTTACGGCATTAACAGCATTTTGTAGTAGCTTTACTGGATTTGTTGCTGTACGTGCCCTGTTTGGTATGGGCGAGGGACCAATGGCCCCAACGATGGGGAGATTTATGTATCGTTGGTTTAATAAAACTGAAAAGGGACGTGCATCTTCTCTCTTTCTGGGGGGCGTGTTTTTTGGACCTGTAGTTGGTCCGGCAATTACAGTAGCGTTAATGACGACTTTTGGCTGGCGCTCAGTATTTGTCGTTTTTGGCGCTGCAGGTTTGGTGCTGGCTGCACTTTGGTATTACCTGGCTGTTGATTCGCCACGTAACAGTAAGTTCGCCAATTCTGCCGAAGTTGATTATATTGAAGAAGGTCAAGACCAAGCTTCTGATGAGAAAGAATTGGCACCGTGGCGGGATTTTTTGGGATCTTCACAGTTTTGGGCGGTTGGTATTCAATATTTTATTGCAGATTATATCATGTTTGTTTTTTTGGCATGGCTGCCACTTTATTTAATGGAAGCCCAGAATTTTTCCATGAAAAGCATGGGGGTTGCTGCTTCTTTCCCCTGGGCGGCATTATGTTTGGTGACAATGGTTGCCGGTATTGTTAGTGATAAGTTAGTAGCTGCTGGTGTATCTAAGTATAAAGCTAGGACCCTATTTGGCATTGGTGGATTGATTGCCTGTTGCGCAACTCTTTATCTTGGCGCCGTAGCGACTGTTCCTTGGATGAATGTATTATGGCTGACAATATCTCTTGGTTCATTGGGTTTTACCTTTAATGCTTCATGGGCGGCTTGTATTGACCTTGGTGGCAAGTTTGTGGGATCGGTATCTGGCTGGATGAATTTTTGGGGCAATGTGGGCGGGATTGCCGCCCCCACTGCCACGGCCTGGATTGCGACTAATTATGGCTGGCAATCCGCTATTTTATTTACTGCTGGGACGGCTGTCGTTGGTATCATTGCATGGCTAGCTGTCAAGCCTGATGTGCCTTTGAAAATAAAAAGTAATAATAGCATTGAAAAAGTTGCATAGGAGAGATGGTGGATGTTAAAAGACTATCGTTTGGGTTATGGTGATGGTGAAGTAACAGTTAATTTGTCTGAAGAACGTGTCATTAATGTAGTAGAAGGTAAACAAGCGACTCCTGTTACTGATGTAGAAGCTGCTGTTAAAGCAGCTTTGGATCATCCAATTGGCACACCGCCCCTTAGAGATGTAGTACAGCAAGGTGATAAGGTTGCTATTATTGCTAGTGATATAACTCGTAAATGGGTTCGTCATGATTTGTTTTTGCCTACTTTGTTGAATGAGCTAAATGTTGCTGGCATTCCTGATGCTAATATTGTGCTTGTTGTTGCTTTGGGTGCTCATCGGCATCATACGACTGAGGAAAATATACTGAATTTTGGCCAACAAGTTGTTGATAGAATTAGGATTGTGCAAAGTCATGCCCCTGAAACAGATGAATTTGTGCATATTGGCAAAACTTCTCGTGGCAACGAAGTCAGCATTAACAAGCATGTGGTCAATGCGGATAAGATAATTATGACCGGGGGTATTGTTCATCATTTGATGGCTGGTTTTGGTGGTGGTCGTAAATCGATTGTTCCTGGTGTTGCTGCTTATAACACAATTCAAGCTAATCACAGTTTGTGCCTGCATAATGAGGTGGGACAGGGGGTTAGTCAAGAATGTATTGCTGGTAAATTAGAAAATAATCCAATGCATGAAGATCTAGTAGAAATGGCGGAATTACTTAAGCCCGCATTTTTATTAAATGCCGTATTTACACCTAATGGAGAGTTTGCGAGTTTTGTTGCAGGACACTGGTATGAAGCCTGGTTGGCAGGCTGCAGATTGACTCAAGAAATATTTGGTGTGACGATTAAGGGTAAAACCGATATGGTTATCGCTTCAGCCGGAGGGTTTCCTAAAGATATAAATTTGTATCAGGGAGCAAAATCCATTTGTAATGCCTTTATGGCTGCAAAGTCTGGTGGTGTAGTTATATTACTCTTGGAATGTCGGGATATTATGGAACCCCCTGACTTTAGCGATTGGTTTCATTATGAATCTTTATATGAGCGGGAAGTGGCCTTGCGTAAAGGCTTTACCGTACCAGGGTTTATTGCATTAAAACTGGGGTTGATGGCGAAGGAAATCCCCCATATTTTAGTTTCTTTGCCACGAAATAAAGAATTTATTGAAAAAGCTGGCATGATTGCTGCAACAAGTATAGAAGAGGCTATTGCTATTGCTGAAAGAAAACTAGGCCGCGAGGATTATACCATTACAGTAATGTCTCATGCGGCCAATACTGTACCATTAGAAAGCAACTGATAAATAAAATGGAAGATCAACGGGAAGTTTGCAATTGTTAAAATTGCAAACTTCCTATTTTACGAAATCAGTAAATATATCTCCTTAGATTGGTAATATAAAAAATACAAATTGAGTTGACATGACAAACTAGATTGGTCTATACTTAAAAAAATAATGAAGTGAATAATTAAAGGTAGAGGCGCGATATATTAAAAGTATGTATCTAGAGTAGCTAGCGATGACAGATACAGAAAGGAATAATCGCCGAAGCAGAGGGGCGATAGCCAGTGCCCTTTTGTTGGTTTTGTATTGAATAAATACAAAACTGTCATCCAAGATTTTGGGTGGAGTGCTATCTGCATAACTGATTATGAGATAAGCTGATTTCTTATAGCGGTTTGTGGGATAGTTCCTGCAAATCGCTATTGTTATTTCCGGAGTAAATACTACAATTTCGAACAAACAAATTCAGGAGGTATATATATTATGGCTGAAAAAAAGTTACCATTCACCAAGGCAAAGCTTGAGACTATTATTCAGAGCTATCCTACACCTTTTCATATTTATGATGAACAGGCCATTAGGGAAAATGCGCGTAATTTATTAGCAGCTTTTTCTTGGGCACCAGGATTTAAAGAATATTTTGCGGTAAAAGCTACGCCCAATCCCCACATTTTAAAAATCCTGAAGGAAGAAGGTATTGGCGCTGATCGCAGTTCATTGGCTGAACTTATCTTATCAGAACAGGCTGGTATTGTGGGAGAAAATATTATATTTTCGTCTAATGATACTCCAGCGGAAGAATATCAAGCAGCCAAAAATCTTGGCGCTATCATCAATCTTGATGATATTAGCCATATTGATTATTTAGAAAAACATGTTGGCATACCTGAAATCATTTCTTTCCGCTACAATCCAGGACCACTTCTTCAGGGCGGTAATGATATTATAGGTTATCCAGAAGACGCAAAATATGGTCTGACCAGAGGGCAAATTATAGAGGCCTATAAAATTATGCAAGGTAAAGGGGTAAAACGGTTTGCCCTGCATACAATGGTAATTTCTAATGAATTAAATCCTGATAGTTTTGTTGGTACAGCTGTTATGATGTTTGATTTGGTTCTTGAAATTTATCAAACACTAGGAATACGTATTGAGATGATTGATTTGGGTGGTGGCATTGGCATACCTTATAAGCCAGAGCAACAAGCTGTTGACCTAGATCGTGTGAGCCAAGGTGTGCGTAAGGCTTATGAAGAAAAAATTGTGGCAAACGGTCTTCATCCTTTAAAGATCACGATGGAATGTGGTAGAATGATCACAGGACCTTATGGTTATCTGGTATCAACAGTACTTCATAAAAAAGAAATTTATAAAAATTATGTAGGCCTTGATTCTTGTATGGCAAATCTCATGCGCCCAGCCTTATATGGCTCCTATCATCATATGACAGTAATGGGCAAAGAAACGTTGCCACTTGACCATGTGTATGATGTGACAGGTTCTCTTTGCGAAAATAATGATAAGTTTGCTATTGATCGTAGTTTACCACAGATTGATATTGGTGACGTGATTGTAATGCATGATGCAGGGGCTCATGGTCATGCAATGGGTTTTAATTATAATGGCAAATTGCGTTCCGCAGAACTTTTGTTACAGTCAGACGGTAATGCTATCATGATTCGTCGGGCAGAGACATTAGCGGATTATTTTGCTACTTTGAATTTTGAAAAATGTGAACTAACATTAGCGGCAGCAACTAAAAAATAAAGTTTTGTAGAGGCAGTTTTAAAAACTGCCTCGTTTTTTGAAGTATGCCATAATTTGTAGGTTTATTGGTGAAGAATAATAATGTTTTGTAATGGTAGATTAAACAAAAGACCTAATCCTTTAAGAAGGATTAGGTCTTTTGATAATTGAAATTTGTGGGTTTGCTACAAGACTGATATTTCTGGGCGGTGTATAAGGCGTTCCATCTGGATATGATATAAGGCGAATCATAGGTCGCTGAGGATTATTTACGGGAACAGAAACTACGATTGCTCGTTCTCCTGTATTTAAAAAAATTTCAGTTCCAGGTGTGTACAGAGCTATTTTAGACAAAAATATCTGCCCGAATTTTTCGTCAAAAGAAGTTCCTAGTCCAGAAAGGATGATATTATATGCATCTTCTGGCTCCATGGCTTTGCGATAAGGACGGTGAGCGGTGATAGCTTCATAAACATCTGTAATTGACAGCAAACGGGCATAGCTGAGGATTTGTTCTCCTTGTAGCCCTCGCGGGTAACCAGAACCATCTATCTTTTCGTGATGTTGCCAAGCCATATGGGCAACAAGACTGGAAATCTCCAAGCGCTTTTTAGTCAATAACTTAAATCCTAGTGCTGTATGTTGTTTCATGACAGCAAACTCGTCATTTGTTAAGCTACCAGGTTTGTTAAGTATTTTTTTATCAATTTCTATTTTTCCCATATCGTGAAGTAATGCACCACAGGTAATGACTTTAATTTGAGGAATTGTAAAGCCGCATGAGCGAGCAAGTAGTGCTGAGTAGATTGAGCAATTTAAGGAATGGGCTAAAGTGCAATCATCGTAGATTGCAATACCAGTTAAATGAATTGCCACATCTGCCTGGGTCACTAATTCCTCAACGATATCTGAGGCTACACTAGATACCGCATCGACTGAGAAATTTTCCCCTTTGTTAACTTTTTCCATTGTAGCGGTTAATATGGATAAAGCTCGTTGTTGCGTTTCCATTGAAAGATATTCAGGAATAGTAATATCAGCGTATTTCTCGTCCTTAATAAAGACGACATCTAGGTTTAAGTTTTTTAATTTGCGAATATATTCTTCAGTCAAAGTAACTCCTGCAACTAATAGTACTTGGCCTTTACTACTTAATATGCTTCGCGCCAAAATCATACCTGGAATTAGTTCTGTTAAGCTGATCTGTCTCAAAATGGAAGCTCCTTTATCGTAGTACAAATGAAAAGGTATAATAATAAATTATTATATCATTAATTGCTAAAAATAAATATTATTTTGTTAATTTGTGTCTAATTTGTGATGTTTTTTACAGAGAAAACAGGTATTTTTCTGGTGCAATAGCATAATATTAAAGTGATTAGTATGAATATATTTCTCTCTCATGTGAGATTTAATGGAAAAAGACTGATGACATAAATTTGTCATCAGTCTGAATTAATTCATTAGTTCTAATGTTCTAATTTAGAACTAATAGTTGAGTTTCTCGTAGTGCTCATATGCTTAATGGTTGTGAATGGATTATATTCAAGTTCATTATATGCTGCCATACCATGCTCGGCCAAATCTAAACCCTCAATCTCTTCGTCAACTGTTACTCTAATACCGACAGTGTTCTTTAATATATAGAATAAGGCATAGGTTGTAACGAAGCCCCACAGTGAGATCGCAAGAACCCCTAACGTTTGTATAGCCAATAGTTCTAAACCACCGCCATAGAGTAAACCACCTTTTTCAGCAAAAATACCTACAGCAATGGTTCCGAAGGTACCACAGACACCGTGTACTGCAATAGCTCCAACAGGATCATCAGCCTTGAGCCTATCAAATATGGGGACAGCAATTACGATAAGTATACCAGCGATTGCACCAATAACCAAGGAACTTATCGGTTCCACATAGGCGCAACTAGCAGTAATAGCTACTAAACCGCCCAGAGCACCGTTAATCCCCATGCTAGGATCAGCTTTGCCGTAACGGAAGATAGTGAACAATGTTGCTGCTGTGCCACCAGCTGCAGCGGCTAAGTTGGTATTAACTGCAATTCGGGCAATATTCAAATCCAGTCCAGATAGGGTGCTGCCTGGATTAAAACCAAACCAGCCAAACCACAGAATAAAAGCTCCTAAGGCAGCTAAGGGTAGGTTATGACCAGGCATAACATTCATGGATCCATCTTTGTTAAACTTACCAGTGCGGGGACCAAGTACTAATACAGCTGCCAAGGCAGACCAACCACCTAAGGAATGTACGACTGCTGAACCGGCGAAATCCAGCATACCTATCTTATTCAGCCATCCACCACTACTCCAGACCCAGTGTCCTGCCATCGGGTAGATGAATACTGTGGCTATTAAGGAAAAAACAAGATAGGGAGAAAACTTCATACGCTCTGCGACTGCGCCTGAGACGATTGTTGCCATGGCAATGGCGAAGGCGGCTTGAAATAACCAGAAAGCATAGATGGGTATTCTAAGTCCTAAGTAGCTGAAATCACCTTGTAAAAAAAAGCCAGACATCCCAATAATGCTGAATTTATCGATGCCGTACATGAGTGCAAAACCACAGAAAAAATAGCCAATGATACCTACAGTACAATCCATCAGTACTTTCATTATAATATTTAATGAATTTCGGCTATGAACGAAGCCGGCTTCCAGAGCTGCGAAACCAGCTTCCATAAAAAAAACCAATGCGGCACATAGTAGTACCCAGACTGTATCCAGGCCAGCAGCTAAGGAATGAATAGTAATTTCCATTAATCAGATCCCCCCAATTTGTTTAAATAGTATTACATATTATCTTAGAAAAAATCCATGTAAAAAGCCAAGCTTAATAACTTAGCTGCATTGCATTGCGCTAAATTATTAAACTTGGCTCCATTGCCACATTTTTTTATATTATAACATAGAAACTGTTCGAAGAGCACATTATTTTTGAAGAAATATTTGTTAAAGGTTTCTTTAAAAATAAACGTTTTATTACATATCCTTGGGATCCATGATAGCGATATCGCCTTCTTCGCCAGTACGAATTCGGACGGCATTTTCAATTGGATATACGAAGATTTTACCGTCACCAATTTCACCTGTCCGAAGCACTTTTTGTGCTGCTTCGAGAACTTTTTCTACCGGCACCTCACAAACTACAGTTTCAACCTTAATTTTGGGTAAGAGATTAATTGTATACTCTTTTCCTCGGTATATTTCTGTATGCCCTTTTGTTAGGCCACAACCATAGACCTGGCTCACAGTCATACCAGTGACGCCAATCTCATTTAATGCGTCTTTCAAATCTTCTAATTTACTAGGTCTAGTAATGATTTCAACTTTGGTTATCTTGCGCATGGTTCATCCTCCATTATAATCTTTGATTCAGCATAGTAGTTGGCCAAACAAATGATAATTTAATTTTAAACTAAGTAAGGTTTTATGACAATGTATTCTTAGGATATTTTAGTAGGGCATTCATATAAGAGTGTATTTAGGGGGTAATGCTTATGCTCTCACCTAGTTTAGAAGACTATTTAGAAGAATTATATAGATTTTCCTTGTCAAATGATATTGTTCGTGTTACTGATATCAGTCAAAAATTACATGTATCCTTGCCGTCTGTCAGTAAGGCTTTATGTAAGTTAAAAGCTAGACAATATATTAATTATCAGCCTTATGGTGCTATCAATTTGACTGCTGCCGGCAGAGAAATGGGGGAATTTTTAGTAGAGAGAAATAGACTGTTGCAGGAATTTTTAAGTCTAATTTGTGCCGATTGTGATATTGCTGTTGAGGCGGAAGCCATGGAGCATTATCTGTCGAGAAAAACTATCCATTCCATACAACTATTGGTAAAGTTTATGCAAAACAACCCTGAATGTTATCAAAAATTTATTACTTATGTGAATCATCAGCAGAAAATCTAGTTGGTACTCCTATGCTTGCCCGGTAAAGATAAGATAGAGCAAAACAGCGTTCATTGTGAGAATCATACTGACAATCAGCCAACCCATTATATTAGTAGGTAGACTATTTTTGAAACGTCCCATAATGGTGAATTTATTGCTGATGAGCATCAGGGGAATAATGGCTGCGGGTAAGGCGAAACTTAATACTACCTGACTTGTGATAAGGGCGCTCATCGGGTTAATGCCTGCTATAAGGATGGCCATACCAGGTAGCATAGTGATGAGCCGTCGAATACTAATGGGAATATCAAAACCAACAAACCCGTTTAAGATGACCTCTCCGGCCATAGTGCCAACAGTGGCAGAGGATAAACCAGAGGCGAGAAGTGCCAAACCAAAGACCCCAGCTGCCATGTTGCCCATTAAAGGTTGCAATGTCATATACGCGGCCTCAATGCTATCTACAGTGAGACCATTACCATTAAATATGACGGCCGATACGATTACCATGGCCGCATTGACGATAAATGCCATATTCATGGCAAAAAAAACATCTAATTTTGCCATCTTTAAGTGATGGATACAGTCCTTCTCATCACTTGTGCGACGAGTTTGCACTAGATGAGAGTGTAGATAGATAACATGAGGCATAACAGTAGCGCCTAGCATTCCAGCTGCAACGAGTACGCTGTCAGGTGTTAGCATGGGGACTGCCACATGATAGGCCACTTGCCCCCATTCTGGACTGGACAGAAACATTTCCCATACGTAGGCTATGCTGATAACAGCTACCATACTTGTGATAATACGCTCCACAATTTTTTGTCCATATTTTTGCATATGACAGATCAAATAAGTAATAGCCCCAGTCAGTACTGCTGACCATACTAAAGGGATGTTAAATAGTAGGTAAAAACCAAGCACTCCACCCAGGAATTCGGCAAGGTCCGTCGCCATCGCTGCCACCGTGGCTATTGACCATAAGCACCAGTTGGTAGGTTTGGAAAAAAAATTGCCACAATGTACGGGTAGGCCTACTCCAGTGGCAATGCCGACTTTTGCCGAGAGAATTTGCACAAAGATTGCCATGATATTGCTCCAAAGAATGACCCATAATAAATTGTAGCCAAATCGAGAACCACCGCTGATATTGGTTCCGAAGTTACCAGGATCCATATAAGCGACACTGACAATAAAGGCTGGGCCAAGATATTTTAAGAGCCCTTTGGCTTTTGATTTTATTTCTTCGCCGGCTATTGATGGCAGAGGGATGGTTAGACTAGGTAAAATTTGATCTTCTTTCAAAAGTATTCCTCCTTGCGTTTTTTTTATAAGTACCTAGCAATAAAGATAGGCAAATGAACAGGTGGTTAGCCATGGCTAACATTTGAAAAAGTGGGGTTACTATATAATATGAAGGGTGTCGTATTTTGTAACTATAAAAAATATATAAATATAGTCTTTAGCAAAATACAACCCTAAGCTGCATGGTAAAATGCCAAGGGCAAAACTACTTGACAAGATAAAATCTTTATTATAAAGTTGTAGAGAACTGTAAAATTACATATTGATGGTATAGGTGCCCTTTGGGGCTTAATAGGGAAGTAAGGTGAAAATCCAACACGGTCCCGCCACTGTAATGGGGAGTAAATCCATGTGTATGCCACTGGGATGAAAATCTTGGGAAGGTATGGACGCGCGATGATCCAGAGTCAGGAGAACTGCCTATATAGCAATCACCGATTGACCCGCGAGAGATGGGGAGGAGATTCGTACAGTTGTACTGTATGCTATATCGAAATACGATAGTATATTGATATATTCATGATTAGAGTACTGTTATGATTGTAGATATCCACATCTTCCGGTTGTATTTGACGGAGGATTTTTTTACGTTTAGATGCAATTCAGTACCAAATATTTTAAGGAGGCAATTATGTCAGGAATTTTTTACGGTGTTGGTGTTGGGCCAGGAGATCCAGAATTACTTACTTTAAAAGCAGTTAAGGTGATTGAGCAAGCAGATATAATTATTGCGCCTAAAACTGAGAAAAAAGAAGATAGCACAGCTTTATCCATTGCTCGTCCCTATTTAAAAGCTGATGCTCATATATTAAAACTGGTTTTTCCCATGGTGAATCATGCTACTACTTTAACTGATGCATGGGAGAGTAATAAGGAGTGTATTCTTGCCGAGCTACAAGCGGGGAAAAAAGTGGTATTTTTGACATTAGGTGACCCCATGTTTTATAGTACTTATATGTATATTTATCGATTGTTAAAAGATTCTGGCCATGCTATTGAAACTATACCTGGCGTGCCGGCTTTTTGTGCAATTGGTAGCCAACTTGGTCAGCCACTGGCAGAGGGGAATGATGTACTTAGTATTATTCCCGCGACGATGTCTGAAGATGAAATGGATAAGATTTTGTCCTTAGCAGATAATGTTGTATTAATGAAGGTGTACAAGAACTTTGCACAGGTTGTGGAAAAATTAAAACAACATGGCTTTGGTGATAATGCGGTTATGATTAGTAAGTGTGGTTTACCTGAGGAACAGGTTAGTTATAATTTAGAAGAAGTTGATGCAACGCAGGTCAATTATCTGACGACAATTTTGGCCAAGAAACGTAAATTAGGTTAGTATTGCCTTATTTAGTATTGAGTGAGGGATTATACATAATGAAAGATGATTTCATATATAGACTAGCAATGATTGCAGTTTTTAGTGTTGTGTTGTTGGCAGGAAGTAATTTGTTTACGATATCTAAAGTGAAGGCCCAATCTATAGAAGAAAATAAAAAAGCCATTGTTGTGGTTAGTTTTGGTACTACATATGCTGAGGCCCGGAAAAGTTGTATTGAAACTGTGGAAAGCCGTATCCAGCAGGCTTTTCCAGAGTATGATGTATACCGGGCTTTCACTTCCAAAATTGTAATGAAACGCTTGGCTGAGCGAGATAATATTCATGTTGATGATTTAGAAACTGTACTAGCAAAGCTACAAAATGAAGGCTATACAGAAGTGATTATTCAAACAACTCATTTGACTCCAGGTGAGGAATATGAGAAAAAAGTATTAGTTGTTGCCATGCGATTTAAGGAAATCTTTCCTAAAATAGTTGTCGGACGTCCTTTATTGTATTTCAAGGGTGATGATGGTCAGCCTGATGACTTTGCCATTGCTGCGGAGGCATTGAAATGGCAAATGCCATCTGAACTTAGTGAGGGGCAGGCCGTTGTATTTATGGGTCATGGGTCGCCAAATCAGCACAATCCAGCATATGAGCTGATGCAACAGCATTTTGATGAGGCTAATATAAACGCTATGGTAGGTGTGGTAGAAGAAACAGATCATCCTAGTTTCCCTGATGTGCAAAAATCCCTTGCAGCGAAAAATATGAAAAAGATTGTACTGATGCCACTCCTCTTAGTGGCTGGAGATCATGCTAATAATGATATGGCGGGTACGGAAAAAGAGTCTTGGAAAAATCAATTACTTGGGCAGGGCTATGAAGTAGAAACATATCTACATGGTTTAGGTGAAAACACTGCTATCCAGGATATTTATGTGCAGCATGTGCGGGATGCCATTGCAGGCTTAGAATAGGTAACTTGCTACATTCATTTGCCGGATATTTGTATCCGGCCTTTCTCATAGTATTGGAAGTTATAGGTTTCCTGTAGAATAAATGGAAAACCATATTTTAAAACACAAAGATGCAAAGCCGCTATGCGGATACAAAGACCACAAAGAGGATATTAAAAAAACTTTGTGTCCTTTGCGCTTCTTTGTGACCTTTGTGTTTACCAGGGTTTTTACCCTCTGCTTTTTCCCCATTTTTCATATATGGAAGGAGAGTCATTGTGAAACGTAAACTTTTATATTTCGCATGTATACTTACTATGATTAGCTTGGTGTTTTCTGGATGTGCTTCTCAGCCTAAGGATAAACAAATAGTAGAGGCTAGTACTGACTATTTACGGATTACTGATGATGCCGGCAGGATAGTTCTATTACCCAAAAAACCACAGCGTATTGTGGTTTTGTCAACATCATTCTTAGATGTTTTATATGGGGTTGGTGGAGAAGCTGTCGGGAGGCCGAGCTCAAAGACTCTTGCAATGTTCCCTGCATCTCAGATCGCAGGTGAAGTGGGGTATGTGTATAATATCAATAATGAACAATTACTATCACTGCAACCAGATTTGGTCATTGGTTTTCAAGGCATTCATGAAAAACTGATTCCTATATTAGAAAGCAGTAAGATACCTGTTATGATGCTTAAAATGAAAACATATGATGATGTTTTAGTAAAGATAAAACTGATGGGGGATATTGTAGGTACACAGGCTAAGGCTCAAAGTGTGATTGACAAAATGCAGATGAAAATCAATGAAGTTGTGGCTAAATTACCTGTTCAAAGTAAAAAAGTTGTCATTTTACATGCCACTGCCAAAAATGTTACAGTGGAGCTGGAGGGCAGTATTGCAGGCAATGTCGCTAAGATGCTGAAAATCAAAAATATTGCTGTAGGCAGTAAGTCAATAGATAGTGATCCTGATATTGCCCCCTATAGCTTAGAAAAATTGGTAGAAGGGGATGCTGATGCCATTTTGGTTGTGACCATGGGTAATATGGCTGATATTGAAAAAAGAATGAAAACAGATATTGCTAGTAATCCAGCATGGGCAGGATTGCGGGCTGTACAAAATGGTCAAGTGTTTTTTCTGCCGTCAGAACTTTTTCAATTAAATCCTGGTATTCGTTTTCATGAATCTGTAGAATATATGGCTAAAGTTGTATATCCAGAGGTTTACGGCAATGTTAAATAGTAAATTATTTCCATGTAGTGGAGTGCGTGAACGAAGTACTTGGCGAGCTTTTATATTAATTCTTTTTACCTTGCTAGCAGTTGGCGGTATTATCCTCAGTTTGACTAAAGGAGCTTTATATATTAGCCTGAATGATATTATATTAGCTATTTTCTCGGACAGTTCAGGGTCCAATCGGCAGGTTATTTGGAATATTCGTCTGCCAAGAACATTAGTAGGTGCTTTGGTAGGCGTTAATTTAGCTCTGGCAGGGGCGATCCTCCAAGGGGTCATGAAAAATCCCTTGGCTGATCCTCATATTATTGGTATTTCATCAGGTGCAGGTCTAGCAGGAGTAACGATTATGGTGTTGTTTCCTCATAAAGAGTATCTGGTTACACCGATTGCTTTTATGGGAGCCATGTTTGCTGCTATATTTATTTATATATTGGCTTGGAAAGGTGGCATTAGGCCGGTACGTATCATCTTAGCCGGGGTGGCAGTATCCGCATTTTTAAATTCAGGCATTTCAGCCTTGATGGTGTTTTATAGTGACCGAGTCCATGGTGCACTGATGTGGATGGTGGGCGGGCTGTCAGCTCGAAGTTGGCCCCATCTTGATATTATTTTCCCTTATACTGTAGTAGGCGGTATACTGGCTATTCTCGGAGCAGGGCGACTTAATATTTTAAATTTGGGGGATGACATCGCCCGGGGTCTGGGACTTAATGTAGAAGTGTCGAGAATTGCTATGACAGCAGTCGCATCTCTACTAGCGGCAAGTGCTGTTAGTGTAGTCGGGCTACTGGGTTTTGTTGGACTGATTGTACCCCATGCTGCACGCCTGCTGGTAGGATCTGATTATCGTTATTTATTGCCAGCTTCCGCCATTTTAGGCGTGGCAGTTGTTACCTTAAGTGATACTTTGGCAAGGGTGGCATTTTCCCCTATTGAAATTCCAGTCGGCATTATTATGGCCTTTGTCGGTGCGCCCTTTTTTTTATACCTCTTAAGGAGGGATGCATAATGGCTATCATGAAAGCGGAAAATTTATCAGTGGACTTTTATGAAAAATCCGTATTGAAAAATTTGACCATAGCAGTAGAAAAGGGCCAGATCGTTTCCATATTAGGACCCAATGGCTCAGGGAAAAGTACACTACTTAAAACATTATCTCGTAATTTAAAACCCAATAAGGGTAGTGTTTATTTGGATGACAATAACTTGGCAGAGTTGAGCGCAAAATTTATTGCCCGAAAAATGGCTGTTTTGCCCCAGTCACCAGAGGCCCCGAAGGATCTAACAGTTAGGGACTTGGTAGAATATGGACGTTATCCTCATCAAAGTTGGTGGCAGGGCAAATCGCAGGAAGATGATCAGTGTGTAGACTGGGCCTTAGTGCAAACCGAGCTTTTGGATATGTCGAGTCGGATTGTCAGTACACTATCTGGTGGTGAGCGTCAACGGGTGTGGATTGCTATGGCTTTGGCGCAAAAACCAGAAATTTTATTATTAGATGAACCCACCACTTATCTTGATATTTGCCATCAGTTAGAGATTATGGAATTATTAGCAGACTTCAACCGCAACCATGATATCACGGTAGCCATGGTGCTTCATGATATCAATCATGCTGCCAGATATTCAGATTGTGTTGCTGTAGTACATCAAGGTAAGATTTTTGCTATGGGCAAGCCTGAGGATGTCATTACTGTTCATACATTGCGAGTCGTATTTGGGGTTGAGAGTGAAATTCAGATTGACCATGTTGGCAAACTTGTTGTGATGATTACAGGGTTAACTAAAAAAAGAGGGTAAAAAGATGATTCATATTGAAGGATTAATTAAAAAATTTGGTGATCGAACTGCAGTTGATCATTTATCCTTAGATATTGCCAAGGGCGAGGTTTTTGGCCTCTTGGGACCTAACGGGGCAGGTAAGACTACAACGATTCGGATGCTTACCATGCTAACACAGCCGACAGCTGGTACAATTATGATAGATGGCTGTGATCATGGTGAACAGTGCATTAAAGCTGTTATTGGGGTGGTACCCCAGCATTTTAATTTGGATATTGAATTAACGGCCTGGGAAAATCTTGAGCTTCACGGGCGACTTCATCACATGCCAACAGAAGAGCGCAGGCAGCGTATTGCAGAGCTACTGGAATACGTAGAACTCAGTGATCGAGGGACTGAAATGGTGCAAAAATTTTCTGGCGGCATGAAGCGCCGTTTGATGATCGCTAGAGCATTACTGCATCGGCCTAAAGTATTGTTTTTGGATGAGCCTACAGTTGGGCTTGATCCCCAAGTGCGCAGGCGCCTGTGGGAACTGATTCGCCACTTGAAAGATGAAGGACTTACCGTGCTGCTCACTACCCATTATATTGAAGAAGCGGAAAGCTTGTGCCAGCGGGTAGCTATATTGGAAAAAGGCAAGTTGATTGCCTTAGATACCCCGGCAGCCCTATGCCAGCGATTGGGCGCTTATGTAGTAGAGTGGGATGAACCAGAGGGGTCTAAAACTAGGTTTTTTACTGATCGGGCTATAGCTTCAGAATTTGCTGCCACATTAACGACAACCACCACCCTCAGGCAAACTAATTTGGAAGATGCTTTTGTTGAATTGACGGGGCGAAAGGTGACAGGCTAATGCTGTATGATATTTGGACAGTTTTCTGGCGAGAATGGTTGGTATTACGTCGCCGCATTGGACGTTTTATTTTATCCCGTATGGTTTCACCGGTGCTATACCTTGTAGCTTTTGGCTGGGGCCTGGGGCGCAGTATTCAGGTTAATCAGGGGAGTTATTTGGATTTCATTGTGCCTGGCATTATTGCCTTAAACTCAATGAATATTAGCTTTATTTCAGTAGGCAGTCCTCTTAATATGAGTCGGTTATATCATAAAACCCTAGAAGAATATTTGATTGCTCCCATTGGCTCTGTATCTTTTGTGATTGGTAAAGTGTTGGCTGGGGCACTGCGAGGTTTAATTTCCTCAGTTCTTATTATTGTACTAGCTTATGGTTTTGGTGCACATTTGATCATCAATTACTGGTTTTTGTTAGCTTTAGTGCTGAATTGCCTAGTTTTTGCTTCTATGGCACTGGTGGCTGCCATGATTATGAATTCCCATGAAGATATGGCTAATTTTAATACCT
>Ga0316604_10001587_pt1 | contig 19517 bp, 12 predicted proteins | sample OWC_soil_day20_C_FD_207650 | JGI IMG/M metagenome (GOLD analysis project Ga0316604, IMG submission 207650) | Wetland soil microbial communities from Old Woman Creek delta, Ohio, United States - OWC_soil_day20_CT | ecosystem: Environmental > Terrestrial > Soil > Wetlands | place: USA: Ohio...
AAACGCCCACACTTATCATCTGTCTTCTTTTTAAAGATCCGTATCCGTCGCAAAGCCAACCTTCAACTTCGCGTCACTGACAAAGCGTTGTGTTTGTCAGCAGCAGAGAAACGAGATTATGAACCAGCTCACCACCGTCGTCAAGCGTTTAATTGATCTTTCAGGAAATAATCTTGAAATTCAGGCGATCATGATAACCTCAACCGGATCGAATTGAAGAGGAACAGGGATGGATTTGCTGATTCAGGGGGGGCAGAGTCGATTTTTGGCCAAGTTTCCCCTAGCCTATCCTGAACCAGCCGGCCTGCTTTCCCATCGATTTCCGTCAATGCGTGGCTAGATTTATGTCATGGCCGCCTTCACTGCGAGCGATAAGATGTGCGGCCAGAAGACATTAACCGCGCAGAGGCAGGAAAGCGAATATGGAGAATAGATACCCGGCAACTGGCAAGATCGCGCTTGGCCCGGCCTTGATGTTTTTTCATTCGATCCAGGAACACCGGAAACGGCACCACGGAAGGTCGCCGCGCAGGGTCGAAATCCACCCCGCCGTCATGAAGGATTTCCGTGACCAGATCCGGCGCGACTACCCGCTTCACGTCCAGCAGGAGGTCGAGAGCGGCAGTTTCTTCGGCGTACCGATCCTGCAAAACCGGCATGCCCAGCAGCCGATGCTTATCACGCACGAAGGAGCGGTCGAATTCATGTAGCCTCGCCGACAGGGAGCTCATCCGGCTGCCGCCGGCAGGCTCCGTTGCACCTCTGTCTCGATGCCTTCGGCGGAAACCTGAATGCCGGTCCCATTATTGAGGGAGATACATTGGCCAAATCCAGCAAGAGAAGCCGACTTTCCATGCACTGTTGAAGCAGAATTGGGTCCACTGCGCGCATCCGTACCAATCCGGCGCAAAAAACCGGCTTGCCGTACTCGAATTGACCATCGTCAGGAGCAAGGCAGATTACGTCCATGACAAGCCGGAAATTGTGTATGGTCGGCACATTGCCCAACTGTCCGGATCTGGCAAGGCGCGCTTGCGTTCCCTGCCGGAAGATTCGCCATGACCGACCAGACCAGACCCCAATCGTCCGCCCATCCCGGCGCCGTTACGACGGAGGCTGATGCCCCGAACGTTCGTATTCCCGTCATCTTGCTGATCTGCCTGTTGCTGGTCAGCCTCTTCGGCTGCTACGTCGTGTTCAACCGGTTCCAGCAGAATGAGGTGGAGTGGGTGCGGCAAAACCTGGCCGCCGTCGCCGATCTAAAAACAGGACAGATCACCCAGTGGCTAGACCAGAACAAGCGCAATGTACTCATCACGTCCAGGGCATCTCCCGTCGCTGACCACACCGCCAGATGGATGCAAGGTGGCATGAAACCAGGCCCCGACCTCGACTGGCTGAAGGCGCGGCTGGAAGCGCTGCGCCAGATCCACGTCTATGGTGAAATGACCATCCTCGACGTGAATGGCAGGCCGCTGGTGACGACGGATAGCGTACTGCCAGATGTCTCGGATCTTGCTCTGCTGATACAGCGCTCCCTGGTTGAAAAACATCCTGTCGTGGACAGCATGCGCTGGAACCGGCAAAAACGGGGCGGCAGGTACATCAGCGTGCCCTTCGCCGCGCCGCTGATTGCCTCCGGCCCCGACCAGCGGATCGTCGGCATCCTGCTGATCCAGGCCGATGCCAGCCAGTTCCTTTTCCCCCTGATCCAGAAATGGCCGACCCAGAGCGATACGGCGGAAACGGTCCTGGTAAGGCGCGACGGCAACGACGTATTATTCCTGAACGAGTCACGGCATTTGATGGATACGGCGCTGACACTGCGCGTTCCAGCCGATCATCCCGACCGTCTGGTTGCCAAGGCGGTCCGCGGCCAGATGGGGTTCATCGACGGCATCGACTACCGCTCCGAGCCGGTCATCGGCTATGCGGCACGGATTCCGGATACAGACTGGATCATGGTTGCCAAGATCGACGAGAAGGAAGTATATGGTCCGATCCGGCGGCTCGGGCTGGCTTCCGGCGTGGCGCTGTTTACCATCCTCTGTGCATACGGGGGCGCCTTCTATCTATGGTGGCGACAGCGGACGGCGCAGTACCGGGCGGCGCAACTGCAGGCACAGCTACAGCAACAGTTCCAGAGGCGGCAGGTCGACTACCTGAGCAAGTATGCCAATGACATCATCCTGTTGCTCGACCAGCACCACATTATCATCGATGCCAACGACCGCGCGGAAGCCGCGTTTGGTTTTCCACACGAGGAACTGATCGGCAAGAACCTGGACGAATTGCGCGCGCCGATCGAGAAACAGGCATTCGACGCACGCTGGAACCGGATCATGAAAAATGAAAGCATGCTGTTCGAGAACCTTTACCGGCGGCGTGACGGAACCGAATTCCCGGTGGAAATCAGTTCACGCGTCATCGAAAAAGGTGGCGCAATTTTCGTCCAGAGCATCCTGCGCGACATTACCGAGCGCAAGCGGGCGGAAGATGCCCTACGCCGAAGCGAAGAACGCTTCCGTCAGCTGGCTGACGCCATGCCACAACTGGTGTGGAGCGCCGACCCGGACGGCCATGTGGACTACTACAACGAGCGCTTCCATGAATACGCCGGGATCGATCCCGACGGAAACGGGGGCTACGGATGGGAATCCGCCCTGCACCCGGACGATCGCGATGCGACGGTGCGTGCATGGGAGGATGCCATCAGGACCGGGAACATGTACCAGATCGAGCACAGGGCAAGGCGTCGGGACGACGGCTACCGCTGGCACATCAGTCGTGGCATTCCGGTCCGCGACAGCCAGGGGCACATCGTCAAATGGTTCGGCACAGCCACCGACATCCACGACCTGAAGACGGTGCAGGAAGATCTGATCCGCCAGGAAGAGCGGATGCGACTGGCACAGCAGGTGGCCCGAATCGGCTCGTTCGAAATAGATATCCATACCGGTATGCACCTGAGTTCCCCGGAAATCGAAGCCCTGTACGGGCTGAAACCGGGCGAGTTCGATGGCACCAGCGAACGGTGGCTGGCCCGCGTGCATCCCGAGGACCGGGCCATGGCGGAAGAAAGCGTCCGGCAAACGCTGGCTGGAGAAAACGTCGATGCCGAATGGCGCGTCGTTCTTCCTGACGGGACCGTGCGCTGGCTTGCCGTGCGCGCGCAGGTGATGAAAGACCAGGACGGGCGCCCGTCTCGTCTGGTCGGCATCAACATGGACATCACCGAGCGCAAGCAAGCCGAAGAGCGGCTCCGGGAGAATGAAGAACGTTACCGCACGCTGTTCACCAGCATGACGGAAGGGTTTGCCTTGTGCGAGGTCATCTACGACGACAAGGGACAGCCGTCCGATTACCGCTTTGTCGAGATCAATGACGCTTTCCTGCAACAGACCGGGCTTCCAAACGACATTGTCGGGCAGCCTACCTCCGTGGTTCTCCCGCGGCTCGAGCCGGTGTGGATCAAGCGGTTCACGCAGGTCGCAGGGACCGGCGAACCTGCCCGCTTCACCCAGTACAACGCCGACACGGACCGCCACTACGATATCTACTGCTACCGCCCCTCCCCCGGTCGATTCGCCTTCCTGGCCAGGGATATCACCCAGCAGCAGCATATCGAGCAAACCTTGCAAGAAAGCGAAGAACGTTTCCGGGCACTGGCCGATAACATCCCCCTGCTGGCCTGGATGGCGGACGAAAGCGGCTCGGTCTTCTGGTACAACCGGCGCTGGTACGAGTATACCGGCAAGACGTTCGATGAGATGAAGGGCTGGGTCTGGAAGAAACTCCTTCATCCGGGCCACATCGAGCGCGTCGTCGAGAAGATCAGCCGCTGCTTCCGGACCGGCGAGATCTGGGAAGACACATTCCAGCTGCGTGGCGCGGATGGACGTTTCCGCTGGTTCCTGTCTCGCGCGGTACCGATACATGACGACCGGAACAGGATCGTACGCTGGCTGGGGACCAACACCGACATCACCGACCTGCGCGAGGCCCAGAAAGCGCTGGCGGAAAGCGAAGAAAAGCTCCGCAGCGCCTTCGCCAACGCCGCAATCGGCTTTGCCATTACCGATCCGGACGGCCGCTACATGGATGCGAATCCCGCCTATCTGAAGCTGACCGGTTACTCAATCGACGAGCTGAAGTCAAAGCGATTCCCGCAACTGGTCCATCCGGACGACTATCCGGCCGTCATGGACCTGATCGGACAAATGCAACGCGGCGAGATCGGCCACTTTATGAGAGAAAACCGGTATATCCGCAAAGACGGACGGATGCTGTGGGTCCGCAAGAGCGTGGCCATGGTGCGCGATGTGTCGGGGCAATCGCGCTGGATGATAGCACTGGTCGAGGACATCACCGAACGCCGCAATGCCGAACAGGCGCTGCGCCGGAGCGAGACACGCATGCGTCGTTTCTACGACGCCGAACTGGTCGGCATCATCTACTGGGATCTGGAAGGGAATATTCTCGACGCCAACGACAAATTCCTCGACATGATCGGCTATAGCCGCGAGGATTTGCAGGCCGGGCGCATCGACTGGATCGGCATGACGCCGCCGGAATACTGCGAACGCGACATGAAGGCTATCGAGGAACTCAGGCAAACCGGGACCCATCGTTCCTTCGAGAAGGAATACATCCGCAAGGACGGATCGCGCATTCCCGTCTCGCTCGGCGGTGCCCTCATCGATCCGGACAGGGGCGAAGGCGTCGGCTTCGTGCTCGATATCACCGAGCGCATGAAGGCGGAAGCGGAACTGAAAAAATTCACCCAGACCCTGGAACAAAGGGTACAGGAGCGCACGGCAGCTCTGGAAGCGGCAAACCGCGAACTCGAGGCGTTCAGCTACTCGGTTTCGCATGACCTGCGCGCGCCGCTGCGCAGCATCGACGGCTTCAGCAAGGTCCTGCTGGAGCGCTATGGGGAAGGGTTCGATGCGACCGGCAAGGACTACCTGACCCGCGTCAGGGGCGCCGCCCTGCGCATGGGTAAACTGATCGACGATATGCTCAGCCTGTCCCGCGCCGGAAGACGGGAAATGGAAAGCAAACCCGTGGACCTGTCCGCTCTGGCATCAGGCGTGGCGGACGGCCTGCACCAGCGCGAGCCGGAACGGCGGGTGCATGTCAGTATCGAACCCGGCCTCACGGCCATCGGCGACGAAGGCATGCTGCGCATTGTCCTCGAAAATCTGATCGGCAACGCTTGGAAATTCACAAGCAAGAAGGAAGACGCCCGGATCGAGTTCGGCTCAGCCGAAGCGAACGGCGGGAAAGCCTACTTCGTGCGCGACAACGGCGCCGGGTTCGACATGCGACACGCCGAAAAGCTGTTCTCGCCTTTTCAGAGGTTGCACAGCGAATCCGAGTTCCCGGGCACGGGCATCGGACTGGCCATCGTGCAGCGCGTCATTCTGCGCCACGACGGTCGCGTATGGGCCGAAAGCGAGGAAGGCCATGGCGCAACGTTCTGGTTCACGCTGGCCGAGGAAAAGAACCAATGACTTCCGCCCGCGCTCCCTGGATGGCAACCGCAACGCGAGTCCTGCCCGCCCGCATCAGCTCACGGCTGTCCCTCCTGATCGGGCTGACGATCCTGTCGATGCTGCTCCTGCTCGGCTGGATGTACCACCAGCGCTACGCATCCCAACGCTCGCAGGCCCTGCAATCGGAAGTCGAGGTCGCGCAAGGCGTGGCAACCACCTTCGCCGCCTATATTCGGGACATTCACCGGCAAAGCATCACGCTCGGCAGCGCCGTGCTGGCGTTATCGCATCATGAGGGAGCCGCCGACCGCCTGCTCGCCTCGACCGTCTCCCATTACGAGGGCATCAGCAACATCAGCTGGACGTCGCCATCGGGACACGTCCTGGCGTCCAGCGAACCAAACGCCATCAGAGGATACTTCGGCGACCGGCCTTACTTCCATGAAGTCGCGGGCGGACGTGACTGGGCAATCAGCGCACTCTTGCCGCAAGGACGTATCACGGGCAGGCCGGTCTTCGTTGTCGCCACGGGCATCCGCGACAAGAGGGGCCAACTTCTGGGCTTGATGATTTTCGGCATCGAGCCAACCCGGCTGGGGGATGTGCTTCTCACCCAGCGACGCGCCGAAGGGCGGTCCTATTCCCTCTTCGACGGAAACGGCGTCCTGGTCTACCGCAACCCGGAAGTGGACCTGACATGGGAGTTAAGAACCGGCTGGCATGACGCCGATCCGGTCATGGTGCGCGCACTCCAGGGCCAACCCGCGACAGGGGAAATCGTCTCCATCATCACCAACGAACATCACCTTGCCGCCCGCGTCCCGATTTCAGAGCTCGGCTGGATTGCCGGAGCGAGCCGCCCCGTTGAAACGGCGCTGGCCCCGATCCGCCATGCACTCACAATGGACATCATGCTAACCAGCCTGTTCACGGCCATCTCCTTAGGTTTGGCGGCCTTCATCGGGCGCAGCATCGCCGTGCCGCTGCGTCGCCTGCAGGAAGATGTGCAGGCCTTTGCCAAGGGCGACCTGTCGCACCGGGCCGACGTGTCGGGACCGGAGGAAGTCATCCGGGTGGCGGACGGCTTCAACCGCATGGCCGGTGAAATCCACACATTCCAGGAAACGCTGGATGCGCGCGTCCGCCAGCGCACCAGCGAGCTGGAAACGTCCAACCGCGAGCTTGAATCGTTCAGCCACACGGTCGCGCACGACTTGCGTTCGCCCCTGCGCGCGATGGACGGATTCAGCCGCTACCTGCTGCGGCATTACGCGGAGCGCCTGGACGATCGCGGGAAAGACTACCTGAACCGCATTCAGGCAGCCGCGCAACGCATGGGCCGGCTGATCGACGACCTCCTGGGCATGGTGCGGATCAGCCGGACAACGATCCGGATGCAAATGCTCGATCTGAGCGCGATAGCCGCCGACATCGTCGCTGAACTGCGCAGGTCCGACCCGCAGCGGCAAGTCAGCGTCGAGATCGAACCCGGCATGAAGGCTCCGGGAGACAAGGAACTTCTGAGGCTGGCGCTCTCGCACCTGCTGGAAAACGCATTCAAGTTCACGAAGAACCGTGGTGACCCCAGAATCCGCGTCGGTGTGACGCGCATTAAAGAACAGACCGCATATTTTGTGCAGGATAACGGCATGGGCTTCGACATGGCTTATGCGGATAAACTTTTCCTGCCGTTCCATAGGCTGCAACAGGACGATACGATTCCAGGCACGGGCATCGGGCTGGCCATGGTGCAGCGCATCATCGCCCGGCACGGTGGGCGCGTGTGGACTGAAGGCGAAGTCGGAAAAGGCGCGACATTCTGGTTTACCTTGGGGGAGACGACATGAAGGAACCGGTCATCTTGCTAGTGGAAGACAATCCCGACGATGAGGAACTGACCCGGCTGGCGCTGGAGGACAGCAATGTCGCCAACCGCCTGTTCGTGGTCCGAGACGGCCAGGAAGCCCTGGACTGGCTTTTCTGCGAGGGGGTCCATTCCGGGCGCGATCCCTGCTTTACCCCAACGGTGGTACTGCTCGATCTGAAGCTGCCCAAGAAAAGCGGGCTTGAAGTACTGGAGGCGATCCGGAAGAAAGAATACACGCGCCGCCTGCCGGTCGTCATTCTGACCTCGTCCAAGGAAGAGCAGGACGTGCTGCGCGGCTACAACCTGGGTGCGAACAGCTACATCCAGAAACCCGTCGACTACGCCCAGTTTCTCGAAGCCATTCGCCAGCTCGGCGTCTACTGGATGGTTCTGAACGAGCCGCCTCCGCACTGTGCCTGAGAAGGAACGCAACATGCCCGAACCGTTGCATATCCTGGTGGTCGAAGACAACCCAGACGATGCTCTGCTGCTTCAGATCGAGCTGGAATCGGGCGGATTCGAGCCCCGGCTTGTGCGCGTGGAAACCCGGGAGGAATTGCGCGCCGCGCTGACGAACCCATGGGACGTGGTCGTTTCCGATTACCGGCTGCCGCAATTCGACGGACTGGAAGCGTTGCGTATGGTGCGCGAGACCGATCCGGAATTGCCCTTCATCCTGGTTTCGGGAGCCGTTGGGGAAGAGCTGGCGGTGGAAGCCATGCGGGCCGGCGCGCAGGACTATATCCTGAAGCGCAACCTGACGCGGCTGATCCCGACCATACGACGAAGCCTGAACGAAGCCGAGGATAGGCGCCTGCGCCGGCGGGCCGAGGAAGCCCTGAAGCAAAGCGAATTGCGCTTTCGTGTCGCGCTCGCCAACTCGCTCGTGACTGTGTTCGAACAGGACCTGGATTTGCGCTATACCTGGGTCCACAATCCAAAATTCGGCACATCCGACAATCTGATCGGCAAGCGCGACCACGATTTCATGACACAGGAAAGCGCGGCCCGGGTCGATGCCATCAAACAAGCAGTCATCAACAACGGCAAGCCGGCGCGCGGCGAAGTCGGCGTCGAAGCGACGGGCACGCCATTCCGCTACTATGACATGTACGTCGAACCACGCCTCGACCGCGACGGCCGGATCATGGGCATCATCTGCACCGCCATCGATATCACGGACCGCAAGCAGGCCGAAGCCGCCCTGCAGGAAAGCGAGGAGCGTTACCAGTTGGTCAGCCGCGCGACCAACGACATCATCTGGGACTGGAACCTGGATACCAACCAGTTGCGCTGGAACGAAAGCGTCGAGGCCGCGGTAGGCCGCAAGCGGACGGAAATGCGTGGAACAAGCCAGGACTGGATCGACCATGTTCATAAGGATGACCGCGAGCGTGTCGTGGAAAGCATGCACCGGACCATCGATAATGGGCAATCTTCCTGGAGCGCCGAATACCGTTTCGGCCCCGCTGGCGGCCCTTGGCGCACCTACCTCGACCGGGGGCTGATTTCGCGCGACGCACGCGGCAGAGCGCACCGCATGATCGGCTCGATGATCGACCTGACCGAACGAAAGCAGGCCGAGGAAGCGCTCCGGCAGAGCGAGGAGCGCATGCGGCTTGCGCAGCAGGTAGCCCGCATCGGCACCTTCGATTGGGACATCACAACGGGCGTCATCCAGTGGTCGCCGGAAATCGAAGCCCTGTATGGAATGAAGCAGGGCGAGTTCGGCGGAACCTACGAGAACTGGACCTCGCGCATTCATCCCGACGACCTGGCCGAAGCCGACCGCCATGTGCGGGAATCGCTCGAAACCGGGAGCTTCGAAGCGGAGTGGCGCATCATCAAGCCCGACAGCGCCGTGCGCTGGCTGGCCGGACGGGGGCACGTGTTCAAGGATGAGAATGATCGTCCCCTTCGGATGATCGGCGTCAACATGGATATCACCGAACGCAAGAGCAACGAAGATGAACTGCAGCTCGCCGCGCTCGTCTATCAGGAAAGCGCCGAGGCCATGATGGTTACCGACGAGGACAACTGGATCGTTGCAGTCAACCCCTCTTTCGAACGCATCACCGGTTATGCCGCAAGCGAGGTTCTGGGCAGGAGCCCGGTCATCCTCAGCTCCGCCCGAAGCGAGCGGATGGGCTACCGGGAAATGATCAGCAAACTGACCCGGGAAAATTATTGGCAGGGCGAACTCTGGCTGAAGAAAAAGAACGGCGAAGATTTTGCCGTCTCCATGACGATCAACACCACCTTCCATGGCGACGGCCTGATCAACCGGCATGTCACCCTGTTCAATGACATCACGCAGAAGAAGCAGGCAGATGAACTGGTCTGGCAGCAGGCCAACTTCGATCCTCTGACCGGGCTGCCCAACCGGCGCATGTTCCTGGACCACCTGGAGCTCGAAATACGAAAATCGCGCCGCTCGGGAATGCCGGTGGCGCTGATGTACCTCGACCTGGACGGCTTCAAGTACGTCAACGATACGCTCGGCCACGACACGGGCGACCTGCTGCTGAGGGAAACCGGAAACCGGCTGTCGCGCTGCGTGCGCGAGACCGATACCGTCGCCCGCCTGGGCGGCGACGAGTTCACAGTCATACTGTCCGAACTGCAGAACGTGCGCCACGTCGAAAAAGTCGCGCGCCACATCCTGCATGCTCTGGCGGAGCCGTTCCAGCTCGGCAACGACGTGGCGCGCGTATCAGGCAGCCTCGGAATCACACTTTATCCGCAGGATGGGCATAGTTTGGACGATTTGCTGATCAATGCCGATCAGGCCATGTACGCCGCCAAGGAAGCGGGCAAAAACCGCTATCGCTTCTTCACCGAGGACATGCAGAAGGCCGCCCAGGAACGCATGTGGATGGTCAGCGAACTGCGCAACGCTATACCCAAAGGGCAATTCAGCCTGGTCTACCAGCCGATTGTGGAGCTGGCCACCGGCTGCATCAATAAAGTCGAGGCCCTGCTGCGCTGGAGTCATCCCGAACGAGGCATGATAGAACCCTCGGTGTTCATCCCGGTCGCCGAGGAAACGGGGCTGATCCAGGAAATCGGCGACTGGGTCTTTTTCCAGGCGGCGCGCCAGGTGGCAGAATGGCGGCGGATCTATCATCCTGACTTCCAGATCAGCATCAACAAATCGCCTGTACAATTCAAGGCCAAGGTGGACGACTTGGCGGTCTGGTTCGATTACCTGAAATCGCTCCATTTGCCCGGCCATGCGATTGCCGTAGAGATTACCGAAGGCGTGCTGATGGACGAAAGCAAGGCAGTAGAAGAGCAACTGCTGGCGTTCCGGGATGCCGGAATCGAGGTGGCGCTGGACGACTTCGGCACCGGCTACTCGACCCTATCCTACCTCAAGCGCTTCGACATCGACCGCCTCAAGATCGATCAGACTTTCATCCGCGACCTCGAGGACGATCCGAACGACCAGGCGCTGTGCGAGGCCATCATCGTCATGGGCCACAAGCTCGGCATCAAGGTCATTGCGGAAGGCGTCGAGACCGACGGGCAGCGCGACCTGCTGGCCAACGCAGGCTGCGACTTCGCCCAAGGCCACCTGCTGTCCAGCCCCGTATCGGCGCATGAACTGGACGACCTGCTGAAGAAGGGCGCCCTTTCCTGTCCCAACCTGCCACCAGGGGCTGCGGACGGCGCGCCGCTGAGCCACTGACAGCGGGCGGAGTTCCTCTTCCGTGCTATATCCTTTTTCTGCCTTCCCTTGCCAAACAGAGCACGTCTTCGGGACGCTCGCAAAAGACCACGCCCGGCCATTGCGTCCGGTTCAGCCTTTTCACTTCGGACGTACCCGCCCAGCATGCCCCGATTGCCTGAACGCCTGCTTCCCCGGATGCCTGCATGTCGTAGGTCGAATCCCCGAAATAACCTGCATCCTGCGGCGAACCGGGCTGGCGCCGTCCCGTTGCCGAAAACCATGCGACAGACAGCCCTCCTCTGCCGGCAATGAACCAAACGCCGGGGAAATGCTCCAACTTGTGCAAGCCGAATCCATACCCGAATGATTAACCAGACAGGAGGGGGCCATGAAAAGCTTGATCAATCACGCAATGATGTACATACCACCCGCGACCCGCGCATGCGGTTGCATCAACCGTGATTCAGCATTCGTGACAGCCGGATCGAACCGATCTGCCGCAACGTCCTCATCCCCGGCTTCGAAACCGGCACGGCGCTAGGCCTGCCGCTTGCGGGAACGGAGCCGGACGGCCTCTCTTCCGGAAACAGCTGCCGCACGACGTTCTCCGCGCCTCCTGCATGCGGAAGCGCAGTCCGAAACGCCGAAACTTTCCCGCCGGCCAGATACAGGAGCGAATCCATGTTTTGCATTCGATGCAGACGAGAAAACCCGACTCACGCCACTGCTTGCAGCTACTGCGGCAAGACGTTCGTCAAGGCAGCGCCTGCCGCCGGACCGAGGATGCAGGAAGATATACTCGCGCAAGCGCGCGCCGGACCTTCTGTCATGACCATTCCAGGGGGAAATGACGACAGGCAGGAACAGGCAACCCATGCAGACAAAGCCGGGCACGGCCTGCGCGGTTTCCTGCGTCGGCACTACCACGGCGACTATTCCCTCGCCCGCTCTTTCTGGGTCAACAACTTTCTCATCGCGTCGTTCGCGCCGCTGCTTGGTATCCTGACGATTCCCTGGATGTCCGAGCATTTCCCCGCCCGGTATGCCGCCGCCGCGGTCGTGATTCTGACCATACTCGGCGTCACTGCCTGGTTCTGGGCCATGCGGGGAACCTGGGCATCGGCCAGCCGTCATGTCGAGCGGGGCGGGAGACCATTCTGGGCCTACGCGGCCAAATTGGCGATCCTGCTGAGCGTGTTCCGGCATATCGGCGGTTTCGCCGCCAGCGCCCCCCTGGTCGCCGCTCACCTGAAAGTCGCCTTCGGAAGCCAACCGGGGCCGTCCATGACGATACAGATGCGCAATGATGGCAAGGCTGTCCAGCTGGAAGGAGGCATCAACGACGGCACCGCCCGATCCCTGCGCAAGGCTCTGGACGATTCCCCGTCTGTCGACACGATCATCCTGCACTCGCATGGCGGATGGCTCAGGGAAGGCCGCCTGGTCGGCAAGGTGATTACAGAAAGGGGACTCAACACGCATGTCGAACAAGAGTGCGACTCGGCCTGCACCATCGCATTCTTGGCCGGGAAAGAGCGCTCCGCCGCACCCGAGGCAAAGATCGGGTTCCACTCGGCCAGACCTATCACATCAGCCGGCGATGACGACGACATGACGGGGCAGGAAGCATTGCGCAAGGTCTACCGGAACGCGGGCCTGTCCGCACGCTTCATCGAAAAGGTGCTCAACATACCCGGCGACCGGGTTTGGTATCCGTCGCAGGATGAACTACTCGCGGCCGGCGTCATCACCAGCAAGAGCGCTGGCAGCGATGAAGCCAGGCTCAGGGCATCACGAAAAGGACGCGAACAGCTCGCGGCCGAATTCAAGAAACTGGCCGCGTTCAATTCGCTGTCTGCGAAGTATCCCAGCGAATTCGACTCTATCGTCGATTCGACCTGGGAAAAGGTCGAGGCAGGCGCTTCCGATCGCGAAATCGTCGCCCATGAAAAAGAACAAATGGCAAGGCTGTTCATGCGTCTCGTCCCGAGCGCGCCGGACAGCTCGCTCGCCGCTATGGGCACGCTCGTGCTCGACGAACTCGTGGCGCTGAGAAAGAGGAACGCCGCCGCTTGCGTGGAATTGCTGTTTCCGAGCGGCAACCAGACTGGGGCGAGCACGTATCTTCCACCGCATCTTGTCCGCCGCGAAATGGCCGTCATGAACGATATCATCCTGACCAGCGATCCGGAAAATCCTCCGCCGGACGTATCGGACGATGAAATGGCCCGCATCCGGAACGACATGTCCCGGGTCATTGCGCCGGGACAGATCGATGCATTCACATCTTCCGGCAAGCGCAAGGCTGTGTCGTCCAAGGCGATCTGCGACGCCTCCATCGCCTTCTTCAGCGCGCTCAACACGCTCCCTGAGCATGACCGGGCGCAATTCCTGCGTGGCATGTACCGCCAGGGAGGCGGCGCGCAGTCCTGAGCAATAGCCAAGCGACAGCACCGTTTCGGAACAGGCACCCATACTGATCGCTCCCGGGAAAACATATGAAACTATCCACATTCATCGCCACCAGCCTGGACGGCTATATCGCCCGGCAGGACGGGAACCTGGACTGGCTCGACCGTGCCAACGCCTCCATGCCAGCGGGCGAAGACTGCGGATACAACGCCTTTATCGCCTCGGTCGATACGCTGGTGATGGGAAGAATGACCTATGAAAAGGCGCTCGGATTCGGCAACTTGCCCTACGGCCACCGGCGCGTCGTCGTACTTTCGGGCTCTCGCCCGGCTATCGACGAACAGCTGAGAAAAACCGTCGAACACGCGCACGGATCGCCCCCGTCGCTCGCGATCCGCCTTGCGCGCGAAGGCGCAAGGCACGTTTACGTCGACGGCGGGGCTTTCTCCAGAATGGCCTGATCGACGAGATCATCATCACGACCATTCCGGTGCTGATCGGGGATGGGCATCCCCTGTTCGGCGTCATCACGGACGATATCCCGCTCAGCCTGAAAGCAGTCAAGGCCTATTCTTTCGGCTTCGTCCAGGCAACGTACGCCGTCAACTGGAAACCGAAAAACGAGGACTGAGATGTTGTTTCCGGCATGAATCACATCGGGCCGGACGACGGCAACAGGCTGAAGAGCGATGCCCGGCGAACACACGCGGCGGCGGTTTTATTGTCATCTTGCAACCATAGATGCTATATTGTCGGCATGCAATTATTGCGTATCCCTTTTCCCTCCGCATACAGTGAATGCATGAAGATGTCCGTCAGGATGCTGAAGAACTGGTTCATCGCGCTCGGCATTCTTGGCACAGCCGTGTTCGCGGTAAACGTCCTGTCTTCCGTTTTACTGTCGTCGGATCACGATTTCGACTGGAGCAGCCAGGTCGGACTGATCGGCATCGGCTATTTCGCGACTAGCCTGGCGTACGTGCATATCGGATTGCGACTCGACGCGCTGCTGAAAAAGTCGCCACGCGTCATCATCGAGATCCTGGCGGCGCAGGCCATCCTGCTGGCTTCCCACACCCTCAGCATGCTCGCGGGAATAATCGGCTTTCGCAGTCCGTACGGAACCGGCCTCGACATCGCGACGGTCATATTTCTGATTGACCTTTTCCGCCTTTCCCTGGTCTGGCTACTGTACGTGAATGTGAACCGCCTGTTGTGCCAGCGCGACGGGATTGCCGACTGACGAACCGCGCTAACGTCGATCAGCGGTATACCAGAACCGGGATACGGGAGCGTGATAGCACTTGCCTCGTTTCGCTGCCGAGGATCAGCGCATCGATGCCGGTGCGGGCGTTCGACGCCATGAAGATCAAGTCGCAGTTCTGCCGCTTTGCCGCCTCGATGATCGCTTCGTACGGTTTTTCGCAGACCATGGTGAGCCTGCTGCACTCGATTCCGGCTTCCCGAGCCTGTTTTTCGGCGGCATCCAGGATGTCGTTTGCCAGGCCGCCCTGGATTTCGCGGAATTGCGCCGGTGCGTTGGAGTCGAAGATCACCCCTGGTCCGAAGTAGATTTCCTGAAAGGCCTTCTGGGCGTGAAAGAAGGTGATGCGCGCCCCCGAGTCCTTGGCAAAGGCGATTGCCTCAGTAACGGCCCGCCCTGAAAGAGGAGAACCGTCCGTTGGAACGAGAATATGCTTGTAGTACATGCAGTCCTCCTCTCTCTATCTGTCATGATCGGGGCCGCCGCTAATGTCCCCCGGCGGATGCCTCTACTATACGCCTTGGTCTCGGCGCAAGCCAGATGGCGAAAGCGGCAATGAACAGCGCAATGCTCACCACTATCATGATCTGGTTGGTTGCCAGCATCACGCTCTGGCTGGTCGTCATCTGGTCGATGAGACCACGTGCCATTTCCTGAGTCATCCCCGAATTGGTCATCAGTTGGCTATACGTGCCCGAACTGTCCACCAGGCCGGACAGTTCCGCATGAATGTAATTGGTCTTGTCTTCCCAAGCCGTGTTGACGAGCGACGTGGCGAACGCGCCGGACAGCGTGCGCAGGAAGTTCATCAGCCCGGCGGCCGATGCCGTTTCATGCTCTTCGACGCTGGCCAGCGCCAGCCCCGTCGTCGGAATGAAGAAGAACGGCATGCCGAATCCCATCAACAGGATCGGCACGGCGATCCACCAGTAGCTAACGTCGGTGGTCAGGATACTGCGCCCGAACGTGACGATCCCGAGCCACATCACCCCAGCGAATACCAGCTTGCGCAGATCCATCTTGGTCGACAGGAAGGCCGCCAGCGGCGCGACCAGGATGGCCGACACCCCACTCCATGCGGTGGTCTCGCCGGACCAGGTCGCCGTGTATCCCATGTAGGATTGCAGCCAGAGCGGAGTCAGCACGTTGGCGCCGAAAAATCCGCCGAATGCGAGACTGATGGTCAGCACGCTGACGGAAAAGCCCCTGTGCCGGAAGACACGCATGTCGACGATGGGGTATTTCTCGGTCAGTTCCCAGATCATGAACGCGGCGAATCCGATGACGGCCGTGACCGCCAGCCCGACGATGACGGGCGACGAGAACCAGTCAAGGTCCTTGCCTTCGTCCAGCATAATCTGCAATGCGCCTACCCATATGATCAGCAGGCCCAGGCCGACCACGTCGATCGGGGAGCTGCTAAGCTTTTCCTGGTAGCGCTTGAGCATCTGCCACGCTATCCAGCCGCAGACTAGCGCAATCGGCACGTTGATGAAGAAGATCCATTCCCAGGAGTAGTTGTCGCAGATGTATCCTCCCAGAATCGGGCCGACGACCGGCGCAACCAGCGTCGTCATCGCCCACAATCCGTTGGCGGCAGCCGCCTTTTCCTTGGGGAAGATGCGCAGTAGCAGCGTCTGCGACAGCGGCATCATCGGACCGCCGGCCAGGCCTTGAAGCACACGGCCCACGACCAGCATGCCGAGCGAATCGGTGAAACCGCAGAACGCAGAGAAAACGCCGAACAGGCCCATTGCGCAGGTAAATACGCGCACTGCGCCAAAGCGGGCCGCCAGCCAGCCGGTCAGCGGCACCGTGATCGCCTCGGCCACCGCATACGACGTAATGACCCAGGTGCCCTGGCTGGTGGTCGCCCCCACGTTACCGGCGATGCTGGCGACCGAGACATTAGTGATCGTCATGTCCAGCACCACCGTGAAGTTGGCTATCGCCAGGACAATCGCGGCGAGCCACAGCATGTTGCCTTCGAGCGGCTTGTTGGTTGTACTATCCATAATCGTGTACCCGCGCACGGCATGGCCGGGCGCGGGCTGAGCCCCGTGTTATTGTTGCTGACCCTGGTCGCGGACGTCGATCGTGACCGCCATCGACAAGCCTACCTGCAGCGGATGAGCCTTGATCTCTTCCGGATCGAGCTTGATCCGGACTGGCAAGCGCTGCACAACCTTGATCCAGTTGCCAGTCGCGTTCTGGGCGGGGATCAGTGCGAATGCAGATCCGGTCCCGCCCGAGAACCCCTCGACCACGCCGTGGTACACGACATCCTTGCCATGGATGTCGGCAATCAGCTCCGCCTTCTGGCCCGGACGCACTTTTTCCAGCTGTCCTTCCTTGAAGTTGGCGTCGACATGCATGTCCTGGACCGGCACGATGGCCAGCAGCGGCGTGCCCGCGGCAATACGCTGACCGACCTGGACCGAACGCTTGGCGACCACGCCTGCCACTGGCGCACGCACCACGGTCCTGCCGAGGTCAACCCTGGCCTGGTCGGCACGGGCTTTCGCCAATTCGATCGCGGCTTTCGCGGCAGCGATGTTCGCCTTGCCGGACGTGTAGGTGTTCTGAGCGCGGGTCAATTCCTCACCGGATACCGAACCCGAGGAGACCAGTGCCTGGCGCCGTTTCAGGTCGATGCCTGCGCGCTCGTAATCCGACTCGGCCGCGGCCAGCTGCGCGGTCGCCCGTTCGACGTCGGCCTGCGCCTGCGACAGCGACAGCCTGGCGTCAGTGTCATCGATCACGACCAGTACTTCGCCTTCCTTGACGCTTTGCGTGTCGACCACCCTCACCTCTTTCACGGTGCCGCCGGTCGACGGAGTGACTTGCGCCACCTCAACCGCCGTATAGGCGTTGTCGGTCGAGACGAATTTGGATGCATGCATGAACCAGTACACGCCATAGGCGATAGCGCCGATGACGACGACTGCCAGCAACATCAGGAACAGCTTCTTGCGGGGAGAACCGTTGGTGCCGGTTCCCGGTTGGGTTGCGGGGGTTGCTTCTGCTTGACTCATTTCGGTTTCCTTCACTTGCTATTCTTTTCAGGCATCTGATATCCGCCGCCCAATGCCTTGATCAGGGCGACATCGAGCGTAAACGAACGGGACTGTGTGTCGCTCAGGGCGCGCCGGCTGCTGATCAGGGCCTCCTCGGCGGAGAGCACATCGATATAGTTCGTCAAGCCGCCCTCATAGCGCGTCCTGACGATGCGATATCCCTCGTCGGCAGCCTTGACTGCCTGCTCCAGTTTGCCGATCTGCAATGCCAGCGACTTCTGACTGACGACGGCATCCGAGACTTCCTGCAAGGCCTGCGTCACCGTCTGGTTGTAGCTGGCGATCGCTTCATCCTGCTGCGCCTGCACCTCGCGCAGCTGGCCTTCCAGCCTTCCGCCGTTCAGTATCGGCAGTGATATCGCAGGACCAACGCTGCCGTATGATGAACCCGATTTGGCCAAGTTGTTCAGACCCAGCGATTGCAGCCCGATCGCCGCGCTCAGATTGACATTCGGATAAAACTCGGTTTTCTGCCGCTCGACGCTCTTTTCGCCCGCTTCGGCCCGCAGGCGCGCGGCGACGATATCCGGACGCCGTCCGAGCAGTTCCAGCTTGAGCTGCTGCGGCAAGCCGAAGCTTCTCGCCACATTGAGCGTCGGCCGATTGATGCGCAGTCCGCGGTCGGGCCCGGCGCCCGCCAGCGCGGCGATACGGTTGCGCTGAAGGGAAATCTGTTCTTCCTGCGCCAGGACATCTCCCTCGGCCGCCGCCTTGCGCGCTTCCGCCTGTCTGACGCTGCCCATTGTATCCATGCCATTCTTATAGCGGTTTCGTGTCAGTTCCAGCGTTTTGGCGCGCACACGCGCAGCGTCCAGGGCGGTATCGTGTAACGCATACAGGCGCGCCAGGTCGCCGTAGGACGAGGCGATGGAAGCCGCCAGCGTCAGGCGCGCCTGGGCGACATCCGCGGCGCCCGCCTCCTGCAGGGACGTTGCCGCGGCGAGAGCAGCCTTGTTCTTGCCCCAGAAGTCGATTTCCCAATTGAAATTCAGCGACGCCAACCCGTAATCGGTCCACCCCTGTGGCAGATAGCTTTTTGGAAACAAATAGTTGTAGCTCTGCTTCTGCAACGTCGGATTCACGCTCGCGTCCAGTTGTGGCTGCGACGCCGAATCGGTGACCTGCGTGACCGCCATCGCCCGACGCAGCCGCGCCTGCGCAATCGCCATGTTGGGCGAATCCCTCAGGCCTTCGTCGATCAGGGCGTCGAGCTGCACATCGCCGTATGCCCGCCACCATGCATCCTTCGGCCAGGCGGCCGATGGCCCGGCCAGCGACTGCTCGGTCTGATACTGGTCGACCGGCTTCATGCTGACCGGCTTGTCGAGCGTTGGAATCTGCGCGCAGCCGCCGAGCGCCAGGGCCGCCAGAAGCGCGAAGGCGGATCGCCGCCGCATCGGCCCGAATGCTAACAAATGATAACAATGCATTTGAATCTTTCTGAATTGTGTATACTGTACCCGCAGGTACCGTTCTGAACAAATTATAGCAGGATTATTTCAAAACTGTACCAACGGGTACTACTTTTTTCAATAAAGCAATGAAAAAAAAGACAGAGGCAAAACGGCAGACCATCTTGAAAGTCGCCGCGCAGGTTTTCCAGGAGTTCGGGTTCGAAGGGACACGAATGTCGGAGATCTGCGCCCGTCTGGGCGGCTCGAAGGCAACACTGTACAACTATTTTCCGTCGAAGGATGAGCTGTTCTTCGAGGTGCTTTACGCTTCC
>Ga0316604_10001589_pt1 | contig 19497 bp, 18 predicted proteins | sample OWC_soil_day20_C_FD_207650 | JGI IMG/M metagenome (GOLD analysis project Ga0316604, IMG submission 207650) | Wetland soil microbial communities from Old Woman Creek delta, Ohio, United States - OWC_soil_day20_CT | ecosystem: Environmental > Terrestrial > Soil > Wetlands | place: USA: Ohio...
CGACGCCCACCCCGGTCGTGGTGATGAACACGCCGTCGCCGCTGCCGCGCTCGACGACCTTGGTGTCGCCGGTGACCACCGGCACGCCGGCTTCGCGGGAGGCGCGGGCCATGGACTCGACGATGCACCGGAGGTCGGCGAGCGGCAGTCCCTCCTCGAGGATGAAGCCCGCCGCCAGGTACAGCGGCCGCGCGCCGGCCATCGCGACGTCGTTGACCGTGCCGTGCACCGACAGGCAGCCGATGTCGCCGCCCGGGAAGAAGAGCGGCGAGACCACGTGCGAGTCGGTGGCGATGACCAGCCGGCCCGGCGGCACCTCCACCTGGGCCTGGTCGTCCATGCGGCGCAGCGCCTCGTTGTCGAAGCTCGCGACGAACAGTTCCTCGACCAGCTGTGCCATCGCGCGGCCACCGCTGCCGTGGGTCATCTCGACCTGGCCGTGGCGGAAATCGAGCGCCCGCGTGAAGCCGCGCTTCACGGTGTCGCGCCACCTGCGGCGGACTTGCGCGAGAAGTCCCGGAAGCGCCCGTAGGTGTAGTGCGCGGCGCAGGCGCCCTCCGAGGACACCATGCAGCTGCCGAGCGGGTTTTCCGGCGTGCAGGCCGTCCCGAACAGCTTGCAGTCCGCCGGCTGCTTCACGCCGCGCAGGATGGCGCCGCACTCGCAGGCCTTGTGGTCGGCGACCTGCCGGTCCACGAGGCCGTAGCGCCGCTCCGCGTCGAAGGCGGCGTACTTGTCCTTCAGCCTCAGCGCGCTGTAGGGCACGGCACCGAGGCCGCGCCACTCGAACTCGCGCCGCAGCTCGAAGACCTCGGCGACCAGCGCCTGCGCCTTCTGGTTGCCCTCGCGCGTGACGGCACGGGTGAACTCGTTCTCCACCTCAGCGCGGCCCTCGTTCACCTGGCGCACCAGCATCAGGATCGCCTGCATGACGTCGAGCGGCTCGAAGCCGGCGATGACGACCGGCTTCTGGTATTCCTCGGCGAAGAACTCGTAGGGCCGGCTGCCGATGATGGTCGAGACGTGCGCGGGACCGATGAAACCGTCGATCGGCACGGTGCCCAGCTCGCGGACCTCGGGCGACTCGAGGATGTGCGAGATCGCCGACGGCGTCAGCACGTGGTTGCAGAACACCAGGAAATTCGCCAGGCCCTTCGCCTCGGCCTGCTTGATCGCGAGCGCAGTGGGCGGCGTCGTGGTCTCGAAGCCGATGGCGAACATGACGACCTCGCGGCCGGGGTTCTCCTCGGCGAGGCGCACGGCGTCCTGCGTCGAGTAGACCATGCGCACGTCCGCGCCCTGCGCCTTGGCCTTGAGCAGCGACAGCCGGCCGGAGGCCGGGACGCGCATGGTGTCGCCATAGGTCGCGAGGATGACCCCGGGCCGGCGCGCGATCTCGATCGCCATGTCCACGCGGCCGACGGGCAGCACGCAGACCGGGCAGCCGGGCCCGTGGATCATGCGCACGTTGCCGGGCAGCAGGTCGGTCACGCCGTAGCGGGCGATCGCGTGGGTGTGCCCGCCGCAGAATTCCATGAAGCCGTAGCGCCGCCCCGGTGCCGCCTCGCGCGTGATGGCCGCGCCGAGGGAGCGCGCCAGCGCGCCGTCGCGGAACTCGTCGATGTACTTCATGCGCTGGCCGGGGCGTCGATGCCGGCCGCGGCGAAGGTGGCGAGCGTGCGCTCCGCCTCGGCCGGGTCGAGCCGGGTCAGCGCGTAGCCGACGTGCAGGATGACGTAGTCGCCGGCGGTAACGCCGTCGACGAGGGCCAGGGAGATTTCCTTGCGGACGCCGCCGAGGTCCACGACGGCCATGTCACCGCCCTTGAGTTCGACCACCCGCACTGGCAACGCAAGGCACATGTCACGACTCCATGCCGGCCATCAACGCGACCCAGGCCTGACCGGCGGCGATGCCGCCATCGTTGGGGGGCAGTTCGCTCGCCTCCAGGACGCCCAGGCCGTGCGACCGCAGGTGCCGCTCCACGCCGGTGGCGAGCACGCGGTTCATGAAGCAACCCCCCGACAGCACGACCCGCTGCAGGCCGGTCGTCTCCGCGGCCGCGGCGGCCCAGTCCGCCAGCGCCCGCGCCAGCGTGGAATGAAACAGGGCGGCGCCGAAACCGGCATCGCTAGTATCCGCAAGGTGGCCGAGCAAAGGCAGCAAGTCCAGGGTCAGGTCGTCCGCCAGGCGGACGTCCGATGACGGATCCACCGGCCCGTGGGCGGCAGCCAGGCCTTCCAGCAACATGGCGGCCTGCCCCTCGTAGCGCATCACTTCCTTCAGTCCCAGGAGGCCTGCGGCGGCGTCGAACCAGCGCCCGGCGCTGGTCGTGGGCGGGCAGCGCACGCCCGCCTCGAGCATGGACCTCACCGCGGCGGCCCCGCTGCTGGTGAAACGGCGCTCGATCTCCGCGCCACGGCCGAGCGCGTGAAGCGCCGCGGCCGCCACGCGCCAGGGCTCCCGCGCGGCCCGGTCGCCGCCGGGCAGCGCGATGGGCGCCAGGTGGCCGAGGCGGGTATAGCCTGCGGGCCCGACCTGCAACAGCTCGCCGCCCCAGGCCGCGCCGTCGTCGCCGAGGCCCACGCCGTCGAGCGCCAGCCCGAGCACCGGCGTCGCCACGCGGTGCTCCGCCATGACGGCGGCGACGTGCGCGTGGTGGTGCTGGACGCGGAAGTGCGGCAGGCCACGCGCGGCGGCCATGCGTTCGGCGAGGCGGGTGCTCTCGAAGTCGGGGTGGAGGTCGCTGGCGACGGCCGCGGGCACGATGTCGAGCACGTCGAGCAGGTGCGCGGCCGTTTCCTCGAGAGCGCGGCAGGTCGGGCGGTTGTCGAGGTCGCCGATGTGCTGCGATACGAAGGCCTCGTCGCCGCGCGTCACGCAGACCGTGTTCTTCAGGTAGGCGCCCAGCGCGAGCACGGGCGCGCCGCCGCGGGCGAGCGCCACGGCGCGCGGCGTCTGGCCGCGCGCGCGCCGGATGAAACGCAGCGCGTCGCCGCGGACGTGCGCCACGGTGTCGTCGCAGCGCACGAGGATGTCGCGGTCGTGAACCAGGAAGGCGTCGGCGATGCCGCCGAGGCGTGCCAGCGCCTCGTCATTGCCGATCACCAGCGGCTCGCCGCCCGGGTTGGCCGAGGTGCAGACCAGCGTCAGGTCCACCGGCTGCCCGAGCCAGCCGGTCCCTTCGGGGCGGCCGGCGTACTCGTGGAACAGCAGGTAGTGCAGCGGCGCGTATGGCAGCATCACGCCGAGCATCACCAGCCCCGGCGCCACCCCGGCGGGCAGGTCGGCCGCCGGGTCATGCCGCTCGAGCAGGACGATCGGGCGCTCGGCCGACTCGAGCGCCGCGCGTTCCGCCGGGCTGACCCGCGCGTGCCGCGCGGCCGCCACAACATTCGCCACCATCAGCGCGAACGGCTTCTCCTCGCGGTTCTTGCGCCGGCGCAGCTCGGTCACGGCCGCCGGATGGCTGGCGTCGCAGACCAGATGGAAGCCCCCGAGTCCCTTGATGGCGAGGATCGCGCCCGCCCGGATGCGGGCCAGCGCGCCGGCGACCGGGTCCTCGCCGCGCAGCGGCGCGCCGCTCGCGTCGAGCAGCGACAACGCGGGTCCGCAGTCCGGGCAGGCGTTCGGCTGCGCGTGGAAACGGCGGTGCCGTGGGTCACGGTACTCGGCGAGGCAGGGCGCGCACATCGCGAACGCCGCCATGCTCGTGTTGGGACGGTCGTAGGGCAGGGCGCGGGTGATGGTGTAGCGCGGCCCGCAGTTCGTGCAGTTGATGAAGGCGTAGCGCCAGCGCCGGTCACCGCCGTCGAAGAGCTCGGCCAGGCAGTCGGGGCAGACGGCGGTATCGGGCGTGACGTGGGCGCCGCCGCCACCGCCGCCACTCGCGACGATGCAAAACGGGTCGCGCCCGCCCGCCGGCGCGACGTCCAGGCCCTCGAGGGCGACGATGCGGGCGAGGCGCGGCGCCTCCGCGGCCAGCCTGCGCTCGAACTCCGCAAGGGCGTCCGCCGGGCCCTCGGCCTCGATCTCGACGCCCTCGCTGTCGTTGCGGACCCAGCCGGACAGGCCGCCCTCGGCCGCGATGCGGTAGACGAAGGGCCGGAAGCCGACGCCCTGGACCTGGCCGCGGACGCGCAGCCGCCGCCGCGCGCGCGCCTCGGTCACGGACGGGCCTCGTCCCTCGCGGTGGTCCCGGCCGGGGACGCCGCCACGGCGCGGCGCTCGAGCCAGGCGAGCCACGCGTCGAAACCCTCGCCGGAGCGCGCCGAGACGCGCAGTACCTCGACCGACGGGTTGACGCGGCGCGCGTTCGCCTCGCAGAGGTCCACGTCGAAGTCGAGGTAGGGCAGCAGGTCGATCTTGTTGATGAGCACGAGGTCGGCGGCGCGGAACATGTCCGGGTACTTGAGCGGCTTGTCCTCGCCCTCGGTGACCGAGAGGATCGCGACCTTGTGCGCCTCGCCGAGGTCGAACAGGGCCGGGCACACCAGGTTGCCGACGTTCTCGACGAACAGCACGCCGCCGGGCCCGAGCTCCAGCTTCTCGAGCGCCTTCGCGACCATGGGCGCCTCGAGGTGGCAGCCCTTGCCGGTGTTGACCTGCACGGCGGGCACGCCCGTGGCGCGGATGCGGTCGGCGTCGTTGGAGGTCTGCTGGTCGCCCTCGATCACGCTGACGGGCCGGCGCGGGGCCAGCGCGGCGACGGTGCGCACGAGCAGCGTCGTCTTGCCCGAGCCCGGGCTCGACACCAGGTTGAGGCACAGCGTGCCGTCGGCGGCGAACCGTTCGCGGTTGCGACGGGCCCAGGAGTCGTTGGCGGCAAGCAGGTCACGCTCGACCTGCACGATGCGCCCGGCCGTCGTGCCGTGGGCGTGCACGCCGGCCGCGCCGATCGCGAGGCCCTCGATGGCCGGCGGCGCGGGCACGAACTGCTCGACGCCGGTGAGCGGCGCCCGTGAGCCGCGCGCGAGCGGCTGGCCCACGCCATCGATGTGGACGTGGTCGGTGCCGCAGCCGCAGGTGGTGCACATTCCGTCGCCCTCCTCAGTGAATCTCGACTTCCCGTACCCTGAGTTCCGTGCCGCCCGTGACCTGCAGCTGGTAGCTGCCGCACCGCGGGCATGGGTCGCCGAGGTTCGCGAGCGGCACCGATACGCTGCAGGGCATGCACCATGCGCTGCCGTCCGGCTGTTCGATCACCAGCGTCGCGCCGTCGGCCAGGCTGGAGCGGCTGGCGGCGTCGAAGCAGAAGCGTAACGCGTCGAGCTCCACCCCGGCCAGCCGGCCGACCTCGAGCAGCACCACGCTGACGCGTGCGCCGCCGTTCGACCGCGCCGTGTCCTCGGCGATCTGGATGATGCTCTCGGCGAGCGACATCTCATGCATGGACCGTCTCCGGCTCCTCGAGCCTGGCGTCGAGCGCCACGCAGGGATCGAGCGTCGCCGCGGCGAAGTCGAGCGCGCGCCGGGCCTCCCTGGCCGTGCGCGCAGGACGCCCCTCCAGTTCCCGGTAGAGCGCGCCCTCCGGGTGGAAGTTCCACTCGGTGGGCGCGACGATGGCGTAGTCCGCGATGCGTCCGCCCTCGAGCCTGACCGCGTGCAGCAGCAGGCCGCGCGCCATCTCGGCGATGGCGGCGCCGGCGCCGGGGCCGAGCGGGGCCGCTTCGAGCCGGCCGGCGACGCTGTCGTCGCGCAGGACCAGGCCGAACTCGGCGATGCGCGAAAAGGCACGTGCCGTGATGCGGTCGCGGCGCGACAGGTCGCGCACGGCCGGATGCGCCACGCAACGGGCGAGCGGACCACACTCGGCCGGCAGGCCGGCCATCTCGGGTCGGGCGGCGAAGCCCGGGTTCGCCAGCGCCGGGCGAGCCAGCTGCTCGACGAACACCGAATGCGGCGGCAGCGTCAGCGGCGGCGTCTCGACCGACGCCCATTCCGGCAGCGACGACAGGGTCGCGATCGTCCGCCCGCAGTCGGTCCGTCCGCTGCGCGCCCAGTCGAGCCACTCGGAGGCCGAGAACTGCTCGAGCCAGGGATCGAGCTCGGCGCCGAGCAGCCGGGCCTCGGCGATGCCGACGAGGGCGTCGCGGGCGGCGCCCCAGGACGCCGCGGACACGGGCCCGCTGGACAGCAGCGAGCGGATGCGGGTCAGGAGGGCCACGTCGCCGGCAGCGCCGCACAGCTTCGGCCAGTCCAGCAGCAGCCGGAAGGCGTGCTCCGCCAGGGTCTCCGCCGCCAGTTCCCGCTCGCGCCGCCGCTGGATCGCCGGCCCGGCCGCCTCGCCGAGCGCGGCATCGAGGGCCGCCGCGGCGACCACCGCCTGGGACTTGCCGCAGACGGAGTACAGGCTCGGGATCAGCCTCAGCGCTTCGTCCGGCGTCCGGCCGGCGAGCAGGCGCTGCGCGACCAGCGGCCGATCCGAGCCGACGCGGACGCCGGCGAGCCTGCCCGCGACGAGCCGGGCGGAGAGATGGACAACCCCCTCGACGCTCATGGGCGTGTCGCTGCAGCTCCCCGGAGGAAGTCGCGACGGCTCAGCTGCGGGCCGTCCGGCTGGTCACTCCCGGAGGACTCGCCGAGCAGGGCAGGATCGAAGAGCGACTCGAGCGCCACCCGCGCGGTCTCGCGGGCCGTTTCGTGGTCGGCGAACTCCTGCACCGGCGAGAAGAGCGAGCAGGCGTGATAGGAACCGAGGCCCGGCTCGCTGCCGGCGATGAACTCGAAGCGGCCGCTCGGGAACGCGTACCAGACCGACTCGCGGTCCGCGACGGCGTGCCACGCGCCGCTGCCCGGCAGCACCACGAGGTTGATGAACCACGGCGTGACCAATGCGCCGAGCCAGTGTCCCTGCCAGTCGCGCAGGCCGACCGCCTCGACCGCGAGCGCCGGGTTCAGGATCGGGACGTCCTGCATGCGCTCGGCCAGGATGGCCCCGAACGTGGCTTCCAGCCGGCCGGCGGCCGTCTGCGCATCCGGGATGTGCGGCTCAGTCATCGCCGATCACCATGAACTGGTCGCGCGCGCCGTCGCACTCCGGGCACTTCCAGTGGTCCGGCAGCCTCGTGAAGGGCGTGCCGGGCGGCACCTGCCAGACCGGGTCGCCGACCGCGGGGTCGTAGACATACCAGCAGATCTTGCACTCGAGGCGCGTGTCGTCGGCGATGCGCGAGGCATCGCCGAGGAAGGAGCCTTCGAAACGGGTGCCGCCGGTCATGCGCTCAACCTTTCTCCAGCCACTCGAAGGCCTCGCGCAGGCGCTCGGCCGAGTCTGCGATGTCCTCGGGCGAGGCGACCGCGACCTCGGGCACGTCGGTGATCTCGATCGAGTCCACCATCGGGTTGCCGTAGCCGTTCACGTACTGCACCCACCACGCGTCGCGGACCACCGTGCTCGTGATCCGGCAGTTGCCGTAGCCGCGGGACAGGATGCGCACCGGCCCGGCCGCCAGCACGTCGCCCAGGTGGGCTGCGTCCGCCGGCGACATGGGCAGCAGCGAGAGGTTGATGATGTGTGCCGGATCTCCGGCCTTGCGCTGGCCAACCTGGTGCGCGACCTCCTCGACGATCGGCCGCGCGCCGAACGCGTCGGCCGGGGCCCGCAGTTCGGGCACGGTCGGCCGCGACGCGGCGCGGGCGGCGCTCGTCACGACCTCCGGCACCGGGCCGATCTCGATGCGGTCCATGCCGACCGAGCCGTCGTGGTTCACGGCGCGAACCCGCCACACGCCGGTGAACACCGATTCCTGCGCGCGCGTCTCGCGCTCGCCGGAGACGATCACGGACACCTCGCCCTCGCCGAGCACCTGGTCCACGATCTCGCGGTTGTGCGCGTCGAGCAGGCCGGCGTCGAAGCTGCGGTTCGGCGAGCCGGGCGTCCAGTCGCGCGCGGCCTCCCACAGCCAGCGGACCGCGGCGCGGGCCTCGGCCGCGTCGCGCGCCTGCTCGGGGGAGGGCAGGGTCGGCATGCTGAAGGTGTTCATCTCCTTCGGCATCTCGATGTAGGAGATCTGCTCCCCGGACTCGTCCTGCGTGCCGGGACCGGCGGCGACCACGGGGATGGGAAAGTCCTTGCGGCTCATGAGAGCTCCTCGGGATTCGGCGCGAGCGTGTTGTCGCGGACGGCCGCCACCGCGATCTCGCGGCGCGTGGGGGAATCGAGCAGCTCGCGCACCCTGGTAACGAGGTCGTCCCAGTCGTGCATGCCCGTGATCGCCCCGACGAGGTCGCCGCTGCGCACGAACACCAGCGCGGGCCAGCGGGCGAAGCCGAAGCGCTTCTGCAGCTCCCGTTCCGACGCGCGCGCGACGACGGCGGCACGGAAGCGCCCGGGCAGCGCCCGGATCAGCTCCGGCAGGATGACCGCGACGTCGGCGGACTCCGGATACTGCTTCGGGTCCCCGGTGAAGAACAACACGGCCTCGCCGGGCGCCGCGAGGAACGCGTCCACGTCTGCCGCGCCGACCTCGGGCAGGCCGAACTCGCGCAGCAGGCGCTCGAACAGCGGATGCCGGGCCTCAGCCACGGTTCAGCTCCTTGCGCAGGTGCTCCGGCAGCTCGGGCTCCCGGTTCACCAGGTCGGCGAAATGACGGTCGAGGTCGGTCTCGCCCGCGAGCGCCGCGTCGAGCGCGGCCAGGGCGCTGGTGATGTCGCGGGCGCGCTCCTCCGACAGGCTCTCGCGCGCGACGGCGTGGAACACCAGCAACCAGTCACCGACGGCGGGCTTCTCGAGGAGCCGCGTGTCGACGCGCAGGCGCTCGCCGCGCCCCTCGCACCAGGCGCTGGCCTCGTCCACCTCGGTCACGCGCATCGGGATCCCCAGGCACATCAGTCTTTCCTCTTCGCCATGAATCTCGGGTCGCCGGTCCTGCAGGCGTCCGCGTCGGAGGGACGGCCCGACTCGTAGGCCGCCAGGTCCAGCGCCGCGGCGGCGAGCCCGGGCGCGGCGGGATCGCTGCGCGGCGCGACCGCGACGCCCCAGCGTCGCAACCAGGCGGCCGCCTCCTCGACCGCAGGGCCGATCTGCGCCCGCACCGGTTCCCGCAGGCTGCCGCCGAAGTCCTTCAACTCGACCGGCTGCACGCCGATCAGCACCAGGTGCGCCGGCACGCGGCCCGTCAGCTTCGCGGCCGCCAGGACGTCCTGGAAGCCGGTCTGGTGCAGGCTCATCTGCTTGGCCCCCATGTACGACGGGACCTCGTCGTCGAGGACCACCTTCATCGTACCGGGTTCGAGGCCGTAGTCGATTGCGTCGAACACCAGCAGCCTTGCGGCTTCCTGCACGTGCGGCAGCAGGTAGAGACCCTGCGTCCCGCCGTCGAGGACGCTGACCCGGTCCTCGCAGGCGTAGCGCCGGCCGAACTCCTCGACCGCGCGCACGCCGAAGCCTTCGTCGGCCCAGAGGACGTTGCCTATACCGAGTACAAGAATCGTTTCGGTCTGCGACATTGAAAAAGGCGGATGGCGGGGTCGCCCCCGCCATCCGCCGTGCCTCCACTCAGTCCTTGAAGAACCGGTAACCGTTGACCATCGTGCTGATGACGCCCTGCCTGGACAGGATGTCCTCGCGGAACGCCATGTACATGTGCACCATGGAGAACAGCAGCATGATCCACATGCCCAGCCGGTGATACGTGTGGACGTCCTGGCTCTGGCCCACCAGCGGGATCACCCAGCCGAACATCTTCCCGGCCCAGCTGTCGATGCCGAGCCCTTCGCTGTAGAGCGCGAAGCCGGAGAAGATCATCCACAGGCCCACCAGCGCGAACATGAAGAACATCGCCAGGTTCGCCAGCGGGTTGTGGGCCACGTAGCTGCGCGGCTCGTTGGTGAGGAACAGGTACCACTTGATCTGGTGCCACAGTCCTCCCCAGAACCTGCCGGAGAACATCGGCGGCGTGAACAGCTGGCGTGCCCAGGCGTTGCCGGCGAAATGCCAGTAGATCCTGAGCACGAATCCCAGCGTGAACACGTAGCTGGCGATGAAGTGGACCAGCCGGACATAGCCCATCACGTAGTGGTCGCTGGCCTCGCCGCCGACCGACGGCAGCGGCTTGCCGATCAGGTAGCCGGTGGCGAACAGCACGAACATCGCCACCACCGTCACCCAGTGCCAGAGCCGCACCGGGGCCTCGTAGACGTACACCGCCTTCATCATCCCCTGGTCGACGAGACCCCCGATGTGTCGTTCCGGTGCGCCGTCCAGCGCCCTCGTCTGGCGGAGCGCCTCGCTCCTTGCAGATACCATGTTTGCCTCCCAGGCGCTGTCGCGCCTTCAGCGCACCTTGACCTTCGTCAGTTCCTTGCCCTCTGGCGACATCACGTGCGTCGCGCAGGCCAGGCAGGGGTCGAAGCTGTGGATGGTGCGCAGGATCTCGAGCGGCTGGTCGGCCACCTCCACCTTGGTATCCATCAGCGCCGCCTCGTAGGCGCCGATCTGGCCCTGGGCGTCACGCGGCGTGGCGTTCCAGGTGGTCGGCACGATGCACTGGTAGTTGGCGATCTTCTGGTCCTCGATCACGATCCAGTGGCCGAGCGCGCCGCGCGGCGCCTCGACGAAGCCGTGGCCCCGGGCCTGCTTCGGCCAGGTCGACGGTTCCCACTTGTCCACGTTGGCGCAGGCGGTGTCGCCGGCCTTGATGGTGGCGATCAGCTCGTCCGTGTACTGGCGCATCTTGTGCGCGCCCCATGAGCACTCGAGCCCGCGGGCCGCCGTGCGGCCGAGCGTGGTGAAGAGCGCCTCGAGCGGCAGGCCCAGGTCGGTCAGGACCTTGTCCACCGGCTCCTTGAACTCCGGCTTGCCCTGCAGGTAGCCGATGACATAGCGGGCCAGCGGGCCCACTTCCATCGGGCTGCCCTTGAAGCGCGGCGCCTTGACCCAGCTGTACTTGGCGCTCTCGTCCAGGTTCTCGATCTTCGTCTTCGTGCCCTTGACCCCCGCGCCGAGCTCGAACTTCGGGTTCGTCTCGCCGTTATAGGGGTGCAGGCCCTTGCCGGGCTCGCCGTAGGTGTACCAGCTGTGGTCCACGAACTCCTGGATCTGCGACTCGTCGTCCAGGTCCACCTCGTGGATCGTGGACAGGTCGCCGTTCAGGATCGCGCCCCGCGGGAAGGCCAGGCTCTTCGCGGTGTAGTCGTTCGGGATCTCCGGGAAGTCGCCGTAGGACAGCAGGCTCTTGCTCGAGATGCCGCCGCCGTAGGTCCAGGTCTTGTAGAACGACGCGATGGCCAGCAGGTCCGGGATGTAGACGTTGTCCACGAAGTCGATCGTGTCGTTGACGATCTTGCTGACCTGGTTGAGGCGCTCCATGTTGATCGCGCCGACCGCGCCGGACTCGTTCACGTTGATCGAGCACGGCATGCCGCCGACCATCCAGTTCGGGTGCGGGTTCTTGCCGCCGAAGATCGTCTGGATCTTGACGATCTCCTTCTGGAAGTCCAGCGCCTGCAGGTAGTGGCCGACCGCCATCAGGTTGGCTTCCGGCGGCAGCTTGTAGGCCGGGTTGCCCCAGTAGCCGTTGGTGAACGGCCCGAGCTGCCCGCTCTCCACGAACTTCGCCAGCCGCGAGTGCAGGTCGCGGAAGTAGCCGGGTGTGTTGGTGTGCCACTTCGAGATGGACATCGCCAGCTCGGCGGTCTTCGTCGGATCGGCCGACAGCGCGCTCACCACGTCCACCCAGTCCAGCGCGTGCAGGTGGTAGAAGTGCACGAGGTGGTCCTGCGCATACAGCGTGGCATGCATCAGGTTGCGGATCGTGTTGCCGTTCTTCGGGATGTCGATCTTGAGTGCGTTCTCGACCGCGCGGACCGACGCCAGCGCGTGCACGCCGGTGCACACGCCGCAGATCCGCTCGGTGAACGCCCACGCGTCGCGCGGGTCGCGGCCCTTGAGGATGACCTCGAGGCCGCGCCACATGGTGCCGGTGGACACCGCGTTCTTGATGACGTTCTGCTCGTTGAGATTGACCTCGATGCGGAGGTGGCCCTCGATGCGGCAGATCGGGTCGACGACGACCCGCGTGCCGCTGTTGTCGAGCTCAAAGCCCTGTGTGACGTAGGCGGCCATGATCAGGCTCCTCCCTTCTCAGTGGTCCGGGCGCCACGCGTGTCGCGCGCCCTCTTGATCGCCGTGGCGGCGGCGTGGGCCGCGATCGCGGCGCCGGTGACGGCTGCCAGCGTGCCGCCGACGCGGTCCGCGGTGCTCTCGATCTGCGGCTGGATGTCGGTGACCCGGTCGTAGAACGAGCCCTTGTCCCAGAACGCGTCCTCGGAGCAGCCGATGCAGCCGTGACCCGAGCCGATCGGGAAGGACACGGCCTCGTTCCAGCGGGTGGTCGAGCAGGCGTTGTACGTCGTCGGGCCCTTGCAGCCGACCTTGTACAGGCAGTAGCCCTTGCGCGCGCCCTCGTCGTCGAACTTCTCGACGAACTGGCCGGCGTCGAAGTGCGGACGCCGGTAGCACTTGTCGTGGATGCGCTGGCTGTAGAACATCTTCGGCCGGCCCTGGCGGTCGAGTTCCGGCACGCCGAAGGTCAGCAGGTAGGTCACGATGCCGGTCATCACTTCCGGGATCGGCGGGCAGCCCGGGACCTTGATCACCGGCTTGCTCAGCACCTTGTGGATCGGCACGGCCTGGGTCGGGTTCGGCTTGGCAGCCTGCACGCAACCCCAGGAGGCGCAGGAGCCCCAGGCGATGACGTGGGCAGCGTGGTCGGCCATCCGCTTCAGCTTCTCCAGGTAGGGGATGCCGCCCTGGAAGCAGTACATCCCGTCCTCGTTGAGCGGCGGGTTGCCCTCGCAGGCGAGCACGAACTGGCCGTCGTACTTCTCGATGGTCTGCTCGAGGATCGCCTCGGCCTGGTGGCCGGCGGCCGCCATGATCGTGTCGTCATAGTCCAGCGAGATCATCGACAGGACCACGTCCGACACCAGCGGGTGCGCGGAGCGGATGAACGCCTCGGTGCAGCAGGTGCATTCGAGGCCGTGCAGCCAGATCACGGGCATGCGCGGCTTGGTCTCCATCGCATGCACGATCTGCGGCACGAACGCGGGGCCAAGGCCGAGCGACGTTGCCGTGATGCTGCAGAACTTGAGGAAACTGCGGCGCGATATGCCTCGCCGGCGCATCACGTCATAGAAGGTGTCTGCCATGGGACCTCCCGTTAGGGCCGGAACTCGCGCCGGGATCCACGTGACCCGGAGGGGGGCCACTCGGTCGCGGTGCCGACCTGGGTGCTTTTTATTGCCTCAGGCCCGCGGACCGGCTGTCGCCGCACCCGCGTGCACAAGTCTCGCGCGGACCCGCCTCCGCGCTTGGGGCGATCCTGCGGGGAGGGCTGGGGGGCAGCAATACGCGGATTGCCCACGGGAATACGCGGTTCGCGTAGTGGCGGGGCGGAGGGGGAGCGAGCGGGTGGTGACTGGCACTCGACCTGCGGGAGTGCCAGAGAAGGGCGCCTAGGGTTGGCGCGCGCGCGCCTCGGCGAGACCGGGCAACAGCCACCGAAAGCCCATGCCGACAATCTCGGCCTCGAGCCGATCGAGCCGGGCCGGGTCGTCCTCCCCGGTGCCGCCGCGCAGGTCGCCGAGTAAACGGGCCCGGCGGATGATCACGTTGGCCCAGGGCAGCGGTTCGTCGCCCGTGTAGGCCTCCAGGGCCGCCGCATGGCGCCTGGCCTCGGCGAAGTCGCCGGCGCGCAGGCTGAACTCGATCGCGTGACGGTAGAACTCCAGGTAGTTGTGGCTCACGCATCCCCGGGCCAGCAGGTCCTCGCCCTGGCGCAGCAGGGCGCGCGCGCGGTCGCGGTCCCGGCCGTAGAGTGCCTCCGCGCTCAGGCACCACGGGCCGCAGTAGACCGGGCAGATCTCGAGCGCCAGGGCCGTCGCCTCCCGCAGCATCTCCCCGGCCTCGCGCACGTCGCCGAGTTCGGCCTGCGCGATCCCGACGATCGACATCAACTCCGCCTCGAAGCGCCTCGCGCCGAGCTGGCGGGCCAGCTCGAGGCTGCGCAGGCCCGCCTGCCGGGCGCGTAAGAAGTCGGCGCCATAGATGCTGATGGTCCCCTCGATGTCCCTGGCGAGCAGCTCTGAGCGTACGTCGCCCGTCCGGCTCGCGGTACGCGTGACCTCCTCCACCTCCCGCAGCGCCTCGTCGAGCCTCCCGCAAAAGGCGCGAGTGGCCGCGAGCATCGGGGCATACGACAGCACGAGACCCACTGCACCGTGCCGGCGCGCACGGTCCACGCAGCCGGCGAAGTGCTCTTCCGCGCGCAGCATCCGTCCGCGCTGATACCAGGCATCGCCGAGCCCGCCGAGTGCGCGGGCCTCGTCGAGCGGCGAGCGCGCTTCCTCGGCGAAGTGGAGCGCCTGCTGGTGCGCCCGCAGGCACTCGTCGAGTTCGCTGCGCGGGAAGTGGATGTTGCCGCGCAGCGTCCAGACGCGGACCAGCACGTCCGGCCGGCGCAGGCCTGCAAGGCGGTCCTCGGCCCGGTCGAGCGCCGCGAGCGCCTCGTCGTAGCGATCGACGATCCTGAGCGCGTCGGCCAGGCCGAGCCAGGCGCGGGCGCCGAGTTCCCGGTCCGGTGCGAGGTCGATGGCCTCGCGGAAGGCGGCGATGGCGTCGTGCGTGTGCCCCGTCCGGGTCAGGAACTCGCCCAGCACCGCGCAGGCGAGCGCGAGGTCGGCCGGTTGCCGCGCCAGCTCCCGCGCCTTGCGCGCGTGCTCGAGCGCGCGTTCGTACCGCAACGACTCCGCCTCGGTGGCGGCGGCCGCCAGGAAGGCGGCGGCCGCCGACGGTTCGCCTGCTTCGGCCAGGTGGCCGGCCTGGACGCCCGGGTCGCGGCCGGCGTACCACTCGGCGGCCTTGCAGTGGAGCTCACGGCGCACCGAGCCAAGCAGCGAGTCGTAAATCGCGTCGCGGAACAGGGCGTGGGTGAAGAACGCCTCGCGGTCGGTCAGTCCCAGCAGGCCGGCGTCCACCAGCGGATCGAGCGGGCCAGCGGCGTCCCCCAGCAGGAAACCGACGGCCTCGCGCGGACAGCGCAGCCCGAGTACCGCTGCGGCGAACAGCGCCTCCCGTTCGCGAGGACCGAGCCGGTCGACGCGCGCCAGCACGAGCGCCCGAACGGACCCCGGCAGCGACCTTTCGCCGGCCACGGCGGCCCGCAGCAGCTGGTCAAGAAACAGGGGATGCCCGTCTGCGCGGCGGACACAGTCGTCGATCACCTCGTCCGGAAGCCCTTCGTAGCCCCCGGCGAGCTCCCGCGCTTCGTCCTCGGCGAGCGGCGTCAGGTCCAGCGTGGTCACGGGACAGCCCCGCGCCCGGGCGCGCCAGGCGGGGTTGATCGGGTCCTCGTCGGGCCGGGTGGTCATGACCAGCAGCGCGCGATGGGCGGCGATGGCCGCGGCGAGCTCGCCGAGCCGGGCTGCCTCGGCGGTGCTGGCCCAATGGACGTCCTCGATCGCCAGGGCCACGGGTTGTCTGGCGCAGGCGGACGCCAGCAGGCCGTGCACGACGGCGACACGCGCCGTGTCACGCACCCGGGAATCCTGGCCCGCGTCCAGCGATGCGATGTCCTGCGGCAGCGGGGCGTTGACCAGTTCGCTGGCTGCCACGACGCTCGCCGCTGGCAGGCGGTCCGAGGCAATGGCGTCCGCCACGGCCCGCGCGCGATCCTGCGGCGTCGCGTCCGCGGCGATTCCCAGCAGACTGCCCGCCAGGGCGACGAGAGGGCGTCGTGCCTCGACCTGGCCGAAATCGAGCACCTCGACGCGGTGGCAGACCACGCCGCGGGCCGCGGCGCCGTCGAGGAACGCCTGTAACAGTCGGGTCTTGCCGATGCCCGCCTCGCCGCGGATCAGGATCACGCGGCCGCGGCCGGAGGCGATGCTGCGGTCGAGCAGGGACAGGATGAGCGACAGTTCGGCGCGCCGGCCAGCCAGGGGTGCGCGCACGGGCTCGGGACCCGCCGGGAGCAGGCTCTCCAGCGCCCAGGCGATCGGCGGCGACCCGACGGGACGCGTCACGGCCTGTTCGCCCAGCGCGCGCCGCGCGTCGCCGGTCACCAAGGTCTGGCCAGGTTGGGCCCGGTCGGCGAGCGTTGCGGCGTCGGTGGCGGGACGCCCCGACAGCGGGAAGGGGCGACCGGGCCGGTCTGGCAGGAGCTGTCCCTGCGCGATTCCGCAGGCGACGGACAGCGATGCGCAGTCCGGATGCGCCGCCAGGGACCGGCGGATCTCGCTCGCGGCGCGTACCGCTCGCTCGAGTTCACTGCCGCTCAGGCCCCCGAGGCCGAAAACGGCGGTCACCAGATCGCCGGACATCCGGTCCATCGTGCCGCCGAGCCGGGCGACAACCTCTTCCGTGGCAAGACGCAGGCGGTCTGCGTACTCGCGGGCCCGCTCCGGGTCGAGGGCGGCTTGCCGGTCCCTGAGCCCATGCACGCGCGCTACCAGCACCACCGCCTCGCGCAGCGACCGGTCGGGTGCCACGGCCGTCGCGGACGGCGATGCGACGGGCCTGTCTGCCGCGGGCTCGGTGTCGCCCGCCGCCGCACCGTCTGCGGCGTCCGTGGCGGAGCCCACGGAGTCGCCTGCGCGACGTCGCCGCATCAATTCCCGGTACAGGCTCTCGGTCGCCGGTTCCGGCGCCACGTCGAGGTCGCGCCGCAGGGCCATCCGGCACACCTGGTACTGCCTGAGCGCCTCGGTGTACCGCCCGGCCCGCGCATAGGCCTGCATGAGCTCGCGATGGGCGGGCTCGTCGGCCGGATCGAGGGCCAGCAGGCGCTCGAGGGCGGCGATCTCCCCGGTCCCGTCGCCGCCCTCCCGGCGCAGCAGCGCGAGGCGGCGCGCCATGCCCGCGACCTCGCGCCGCAGGGCGAGGCGCTCCCGCCGCAACCAGTCGTCGAATGCGCCGCTGCGTGCGTCGAGCCCGGCCAGCAGCTCGCCGCGCGCGAGATCCATGGCAGCCGCGAGCGACGCGGCGCTGCCCTCCGCATCCAGCTCCCGCAGACGCAGGCGGTCCACGTCCACCAGGGCAGCATCGAGCCGGACCTGCAGCGCGTCGGCGACGAGCGCCTGCGCGGACTCGCGAGGCAATGCGCGGCGCAGGGCTGACAAGGCCTGGCGCAGGCTGGTGCGGGCCAGTTCGGGGTCGGCGTCTTCCCATAGCAGGGCCGCCAGCTGCTCACGTCCATGGGCGACACCCGCGTGCACGGCGAGGTAGCCGAGCAAGGCGCGCGCCTTCCGCGCCGTCAGCGCGATGGATCGTCCCGCCGGGTCGCGGAACTCACAACCGCCGAGCAGCCGTGCCTCGAGAACCGCCAATCGACCCCCCCGGAATCGGCGCGCCGGCTGGCACCGGCGTGGGCGCGAGTTTTCACGCTTTTTTCACGCGTGTCGAGACGGGTCGCTCACGGGCCATGGCGTCCAATGCCGCCCATCGCTGGCCGGTCACGGTGACCGGCCCCGAACCGGAGGACACGACATGTCGACGAAGGATTCACGCGGCCTGACCGTCTCGACGTCCGATGCGGCAGCCCTCGATGGCTACGAGCGCGCCGCGACGCTGACCCACGGCTACTTCGGTAACCCGCTGGCGGTCATCGACGAGGCGCTGGCCGTGCAGCCGGACTTTGCGCTGGGGCACTGCCTGAAGGCGGCGATCGCCGTGATGTCGTCGGAGCGCGCCGCGCTGCCGATGCTGCGCGACAGCGTCGAGGCGATCGAGCGTCTCGGCCGCAAGGCCACGGACCGGGAGCGGGCGCACGCCGCCGCCGGCCGCGCCTGGCTCGAGGGCGACTTCGTTCGCTCGGTCCGCCTCTATGGAGAAATCGCGCTCGAGCACCCGCTCGACCTGCTGGCATTGCAGACCGCCCATGTCGGCGACTTCTACCTCGGCGAGTCGACGATGCTCAGGGACCGCATCGCGCAGGTCCTGCCCTGCTGGAGCCCGGAGGTGCCCGGGTTCGGCTTCGTCCTCGGCATGTACGCGTTCGGCCTGGAGGAGACGGCCCTGTACTCGCGTGCCGAGGATGCAGGCCGTCGTGCCCTCGACCTGAACCCGCGCGATCCCTGGGCGGTGCATGCCGTGGCGCACGTGCTCGAGATGCAAGGCCGCATCCGCGAGGGCATCGACTGGCTGAACTCCACCCGCGGCGACTGGGCCGAGGACTGCGGCTTTGCCTACCACAACTGGTGGCACCTCGCGCTCCATCACCTCGAGCTCGACGAGTACGACCGTGCGCTGGAGCTCTATGACCGGGCCATCCACCCGCGGTCCACGCAGGTCGCGCTCGAGCTGGTGGACGCGTCCGCGCTGCTCTGGCGGCTGACGCTGCGCGGCGTCGACGTCGGCGGTCGCTGGAAGCAGGTGGCCGACGACTGGTCGCAGACGGCCGAGGGCGGTTTCTACGCCTTCAACGACGTGCATGGCTTGATGGCCTATGCCGCCGCGGGCCGCGACGCCGACGTCGCCAGGGTGCTGGAGATCCTCGCACGACGTGCGGGCGAGCCCGACACGAACGGCACGATGTCACGCGACGTGGCATTGCCGCTCGCGCGCGCCGTCGCGGCGCTGTCGCAGGGCGATGCCGCCGCTGCGGTCGAGTGCATCGTCCCGATGCGCACGCGGGCCCATCGCTTCGGCGGCAGCCACGCCCAGCGCGACATCGTTCACCTGACGCTGCTCGAGGCGGCGCATCGCGCGGGCCGGGTCGGGCTGGAGCGGGCACTCGCGAGCGAACGGACGGAGCTCAAGCCGACGAGTCCCTTCAACTGGAAGCTGACCGCGCGCGCCCTCGAGGCGGCCGGCGATGTCCAGGGGGCACGCAAGACGCGAGAACACGCGGACGTTCGCCGCAGGGCGCAGCAGCGCAGCGCGGCAGCCTGAGCGACGACCTATTCGATGACACCACCATCAAGAGGAGACGACCATGAGCAACCTGACTTTGGCCTCGCGCCTGGCCCGCGCCGTCGCGGTGCTGGCCTGCGTGCTGGTCCAGTGGTGGCCGGTGGCCACCTACGCGGGTCCGTCGCCGCCGACGGAGATCGCGTTCTACGGCCCGGACGAGGCGCAGGGCGACAGCTGCCGCCCGTTCCGTCGCCTCGGCACGGTGACGACCCTGCGGTTCGACTGCGCGGCCTGAGGTGCGCGGACCGCGATGGCCGGCTCGACGGGTATGCAAGGGACCGGGACGGCCGGGGTATTGACCCCGGCCGTCCCGCGTCAGGACAGCATTCGCAGGTCGAGCGAGGTCACGGCCGCGTCCACCGCGCCGGCGGCCGCGTAGGGCACGATGCCGAGGCAAGGAGCCGCCAGTTGCCGCCGCAGCGCCGTCACGTTCGCGTCGCGGCGCGCGAAGTCCGGATCGACCTGGTTGCCGACCCATCCGGCCAGCCGCAGTCTGCGTGCGGCAATGGCCTCGGCCGTCAGCAACGCGTGGTTCAGGCAGCCGAGCCTGAGGCCCACGACCAGGATCACCTCGAGCCCGAGA